>OCJN01000009.1_pt1 | contig 250195 bp, 214 predicted proteins | sample 1480731 | NCBI WGS metagenome assembly OCJN01 (sample SAMN05301479, study PRJEB22388) | human skin metagenome | isolation source: Infant 1 DOL 23 skin | host: Homo sapiens | place: USA: Pittsburgh, Magee-Womens Hospital of UPMC | collected 2013/2014 | reverse complement strand
GTGTGTGGTCTGGGGTTATGGTGGCATGCGGACACACTTTTCTTTACTTAACCCTGGGGTTAAGTGACAATTTTCGATTTTGTGACCTTGGATGACTGTGTCGTTTTGAGGAGTCGTCTGCACGGATTTCAGAAGTCCTCTGTACTATCGCCATCCACTCCGGAGAGGCCGCGGGCGTTCGTCCACTTCATCTGGAACGCGATTCGACAGAGCGCATTCAATACGATGGTCTTTTTCTCCCTGCGAAGGATGGGGGCAGTTTAGGGTGCCAGGGTGTTGACCAGATCGAGGAATTCCTCAGCGTAGGCAATTTGCTTGCGTAGCTTTTCGTAGCGGGTGCGCGTCTCCTCACGAATGTCGGCAAGGGTGGCCTTGGCATTACTCCGTGCCTGCTGTGCGGTATCACTTTCCTGCCCGCCATCTGAACTATGAAGAATCTCCGCAGCTTCCAGGAATTCCCGCATCTGATCCAGAGTAAACCCCAGCGGTTTCATCCGTCGCACCAGCAAAACACGACGTACATCAGCCTCACTATAAAGCCTGAACCCACCAGGGCTACGCCCCGATGGGGTAATCAGGCCGACGTTGTCATAATAACGCAAGGTGGGAATCGACAACCCCGTCTGGTCAACGACCTCGCCGATCTTGAAATTACTGTTTTGCATTGCCTGTTCTCCTTCACGGTGATGTTGCCCACGGGTTCCTGTGCCTGGGTTGGCGGTTGAGTAAAACTCCCGCTACCATGACCACCATCACCAAACCTAAAGTTACTAGAGGGTTGGATTCCTTTCGGGCGTTCGCCCAGTTACCTATCCCCTAAAAGATTGGACATCTATGACTGAAACTAGCACGGCGGCCCCCCGCCCCCTCCTGAGTCCAGACGGCGCTGATGCCCCTACCGGGATCATCGCATCCTTCCGTTACGCATTTTCTTCCCCCGCCCGTATCCGTATAGAGATTCTGGCCGGACTGGCGGTATCCCTGGCGCTGATCCCTGAGGCCATTGCCTTTTCCATCCTTGCCGGTGTTGACCCAGCCATGGGTCTGTTTTCCTCGGTAGTCATGGCCATTGCGATCGCCTTTACCGGTGGCCGCCCGGCAATGATCACCGGCGCCACCGGGGCTATTGCCCTAGTCATTGCTCCTGTGGCGCGTGGTTACGGGATGGATTATTTCATCGCCACCGTCCTGTTGGGCGGTGTCCTACAAATCGTGCTCGGCGCCCTCGGTGTGGCGAAACTTCAGCGTTTTATCCCCCGATCGGTGATGCTGGGTTTCGTCAATGCACTGGGCATTATGATTTTCACCGCCCAACTCGAACACCTCATTGATGTGCCTTGGATAGTCTACCCACTCGTCGGCTTGGGTGTGGTGATCATGATTTTCTTCCCCAAGCTCACCAGTGTGATCCCCGCCCCGCTGGTCACGATTATCGTGCTCACCGGTTTGGTCATTGCCGCCGGTTTGACTGTCCCGACGGTCTCGGACATGGGCAAGATGCCGGAGACCTTACCGTCCCTGTTTATTCCGAACGTGCCGTGGACGTTGGAGACCCTGCAGATCATCGCGCCTTATGCCCTGGCCATGGCCGTGGTCGGTCTCATGGAATCGTTGATGACCGCCAAGCTCGTCGATGACATCACCGACACTCATTCCGATAAAACTCGTGAATCCTGGGGACAGGGGGTGGCTAATATTGCCTCCGGTTTCTTCGGCGGCATGGGTGGCTGCGCGATGATCGGTCAAACCATGATCAACGTCCGCGAATCCGGGGCACGTACCCGCCTATCCACCCTGTTAGCCGGTGTGTTCCTGCTGGTCCTGGTCCTGGCACTGGGCGACATCGTTGGCATGATCCCGATGGCTGCGCTGGTGGCAATCATGATCATGGTCTCGGTCGGCACCATCGACTGGCACTCGGTGCATCCACGCACCCTTAAACTCATGCCGGTCTCTGAGACCATTGTTATGGCCGTGACGATTATTGCCACCCTAGCCACCAGCAACCTGGCCATTGGTGTGGTGTTGGGTGTGGTCACCGCGATGATCATGTTCGCCCGTCGGATGGCACATATCGCTTCCATTGAAAAGGTCTCCGAGATCGACGGCGACGGCGATGGCGAGATTGATACTCGTACCTACCGGGTGCATGGCCAGTTGTTTTGGGCATCAAGCAATGACCTGGTTTATCGCTTTGATTACACCGATTCTGCCCGTCATATCACTATTGATCTCACTGAGGCGGAGATCTGGGATGCCTCCACGGTCGCGACCTTTGACGCGATTACGCAGAAGTTCCAGGACAGAGGCAAAACCGTGTCCATTATCGGGCTCGACGGTCCCAGTCAGGACCGGCTGAACCGCCTGTCTGGCCGGCTTGGCACCGGCCACTAACATCCCCCGACTCGAGCACATCGACTTGGCGCCCCAACTTATAACCGGGGCGCCAGTTTATTGGTGCTGTTGCAAAGTTGGGGCATAGGAAGAGCATAAAAGAAGCGTAGCGGTTAACCGCTACGCTGTGTTGTGGGGATTTTTACTTTTTACGGTGCACGTGTTCTAGTTAGTGGTTCGTTTCTTTCCTCGGGTGATTGCGACGGTATTCCTCGACTAAGTGAGCAATACCCGGCGCAGCCTGGGACAACATCCAGGTCATAAGCGCTATAAGAACCCCTATGACGATAAGTGTTAACGCCAACCAGCCCAGTGTTGGGCCGATGCCGTTGGCCTCCTGGACGTGACCCCACAAGGCAGACACGCCGTCGGGTATGCCGAGCATACTTAGCAGCCCGTTCCCCAAGGCTCCGACAGCAACGAGTGCGATAGCAACGAAGAGAACACTGGCTGCAATCCACGAGGCAGACATGCAGGCCTTAATAAAGTTCGTGTTCGACTTTTCCATGTCGTCGTTGTACTTTTTGCGCTCTGCACGTATCTTCTCCAGCAGCTTTTCGTTGGACTCCTTCTCCTGGAGCAGGGCGCTGCGAGCCTTCTTAGATGCTTCTGCTGCCTTGTGCAGGCTTTCGGACTCTTTCGACATTGCCTCAGATACAGCTACTTCTACCAGCGGTTCCAGGCTAGAAGTCAGGCTCGAAGTCATCTGAGCGTTCAGGCTCTGGGCTACTGCTTGGCTGGAATCCTTGTCGAGATGGATGGGGCTTTCGGCTGCTTTGAGTACCAGCTGTTGCATCCTTGTCAGACGCGACATCTGCTCGCTTATCTCGATTAGGTACCCTTTTACCCCCTCCAGGCCGTTGGGCAGATCCTCGATGTTCCTTATCAGCCCGGTGATCATCTGCTGCACTTCCATCATCGTTACTTGGAAGTGACTGCTGCTCACGTAGTTCTTGTTTGCGGCGAGATTGCTTTTTACGTTCCTTAATTCGCTTTCCGCTTGCGTCAACCTCGTCGAGAAGTCGCTGGGCAGAGAACTGAGAATGTCCCCTGTATTCTCCGGCAGACTCTTCAGTTTCTCCTGCAGCGTCTTGATAGCCTTCTCCGCCTTGTCCAGGCGTGGGCTGAGAACCTTCAAGACGCTGTCCATCTTGCCTTTCGCCGCTGCTTGGGCTAGCTTCGTCATCTCGGTCACTGACACCATGATTGAATACCTCCTGGTTGTTATAGTTTTCTTCCTCCTCGTCATCGAGAAGGCTGGAGCCGTATTTCGCCTCCAGGTCGTCATCGGTTGAATTGGCTTGAAGTGCTGCAAGCTGCCGCGCAAGAAGGGCTGATTGGGCCTCGTTAACGCGTTCGGTCACACCCTCTAGCGAGTAGCTGCGGCCCAATTTTGAGCCAGCTTTAGCTGCTTTACGCTTTCGAGTACGTCCGGCCTTCGTGGTGTTCGTGAAGTAGGCATCCTCGCCGTCGTCGTCGACCAGGGCCACGGTTAGCGACTCACCCTCGGTTTTTGAGTTGGGCTGCACTTTTAGAGACAGGTTGTATTTGCCAGCAATCTCTACTGCCTTCGCCAGTGGGTCGTCAGCATCTGCCACCTGTTTATCCGCGCACAGCTCATCCATGCGCTTGCGGGCAAAATCAGCCCACGTGGCTGCGGTCAGCTCATCCACGCCCAGGCCCGTCGAGTCTGTGGACTTGCCCTCCTTGCGTGCCCTGCGCTCAGCAGGAAGCAGCGATATTTCCGGCTCTCGCTCCAGGACACGCATCCCCAAATCGCGCATCAGCTCGTCGTTGATATTGCGCAGCTTGTACCAGTTGCGCATATCCCGAGGTGCAGCCTTCTTTGTCTGCGTATCGTGGTTGGCAAAGACGATATGGTTGTGGACACAGCCGCTTTTACTGTCGGTGTGCGTAGCCACGGTAAACGGAACTCCCGTGCCCTGCGTCAGCCGCATCGCCAGCTCTGAGCCAGCCGCATTAGCCCGAGCTACATCGGCCGGGTTATCCTTATCCAGCTCGTCTTTAGCCCACGATTGGATATAAATAATTGCTTCGTCAGTGCGCTGAGCCGGAGCATATCGCTCCATTTCTTCCACACTGGCTTCCATGAAGTCCACACCCGACCAACGGCCAGCCGTAGCCTCCGGAGAAAACGATTCAGCGTTGGGCTGAACCGTGCATAAGGCATCAGCTCGCACCTTGCCCTTGCGGGCATTGTCTGCCGTTCCATAGACGGCATAGACCGTCGCCGCGCGGATATTCTGGCTGTAGTTAATCTTGATTGTGGACAAAGCCCTTCACCTCTTTACGAAGAGAAGAAACCTCGGAAGCAATCGCTTCTACAGCCTCAGACACAGGTGCAACGCCGTCGATATTCGCGCGCCGCGCCACCTGGTTCAGATTGACACCAATCCGACGCAGTTGGTCATTCATCTCGTCTAGGCGGCGCAGAGTGTCCGGGGCCAAACGCTTCTGCGTTAGTACGCTCCCCTCCTCTGCGAGGACGTAGAGAGCTTCCCGGAACACGACGGCTTTTTGCACCCCTGAAACCCGTGCAACCTCCTCGACAAATCGGTCTAAATCCTTATCGAGGCGCACGGTTGTACGCGAATATGCCGAGAACTTGTCTCGCATATCCACCTCCTACATGTCGTGCTTACTGTGGCAGGGTGGCCCCGACTGCTGATGCAGCCAGGGCCACAGTCTGTTTGTGAGGGTCACGCTTCTCCGGTGTCGGCCCCCTGAATCTGCTGCGCAGATTCAGGCGTACTCGCCACCGTCAAAGACGGCCCTCACAAACAGGCGGCGAGCAAGCTCCATCGCAAAACATGGCAACGTGGTTGCGCTGGCACTACTACAAGCGGGGACGGGACTTCGCATCTCAGAGGCGCTGGCGGCGACGAGACAATCTGTAAAAGTCGCTAATGGGCAAATCGCGATCAGCATTACATCTGATCAATCCAAAACGCACAGAGGCCGTTCTATCCCGTTCCTGGACAAGCGTGTCGAAAAGTTTTGGTTAAACCGGCTCGACGGACTAGGAACGACCGGCCCACTGATCCCTTCGCCAGGAGACAAGCAGGCGCACTGGCGCACCGACAACGCCGTGAAAGCGTCAGCGGCTCTGTTTAAAGATGTCGGCGCGCAGGTCCAGGACGACCACATCGCTTTAATGAGATCCCATGACTGGCGCACGGTGCTCAATAACCGGGCCATCGCGCGAGGGGTGCCCGCCCAGGTGCGTGCAGCCTACTTCGGGCATGACGTCGACGTGAACGCGCGCAACTACACGGATTGGACTGATGTCGACGCTATGCGGGGAGCCTTGAATCTCGGTGAAGAAAGTGGGACTCAAAACGGGACTTAAGAGTCGGTAATCCGCGGTAAGGCGCAGTAAGGCCCAGTATGCTTATACCTCTCTAATCAGCAGGTAAAAGGGTAATAACTGCAGGTGGCTCGAACTTGAGGGTGAGAACCCAGAGGTCGTTGGTTCGAATCCAGCCCCCGCCACTAAGAAGAGACCCCTACCGGTGCAAACGCTGGTAGGGGTTTTCTTTATTTGGGGGTCAAATCACCGTTTGGGGGTTAAGCCGTTAGGTAGTCGTTGGGTCTGACGAACTCGCGCACTTCACAACCGGGCATTGAAGGACGGTCATCAGAAATGCAGCGTGAGGCGCTGCTCGATTAGTCGGGCTGAAGGTACTTAGCTTGAGGGGATTGCTGGGTTGATTCTGGTCGACTTGCCTCAGCTCATGTACGCGCTGCTAGCTTTCGGTTTCACATATCGATGAGTTATTCACTTATGGATACGCTGGAGCGCATCGATGGGTGAATCATGCATCGATAAGTGAGCGCAATACTGGCAAAACGGTGGGAAGACAGCTGCCAGACAGGCCCGGACAGCCCACGCTGGGCTCGCAAATGTGGGCGGTGTGGGAACTTCTACAAAGCCCTGGCTTTCGATTTCTTTAACCAGATCATCGGCGGAATCAACAGAGCCAGGCCACCGATAAGTGCGACCCCACCGAATAGCCACACCAGTCCGGCGATGATGGCGATGGGGGCGAGGATGGCCGCCGCGATTTCGAATGGTGCGAAGCCCACGTAGGCCATGCCGAACTCCTCGAGAGTGCCGGATTTCTGCTCCGGGTCCACAATCTTCAGGACGGCGATACCCGTGGCTACGGAAGCGGTTGCCCAGCCCCAGCTGAATACGGCGCGCTCGAACCAACCATGTTCGAAGACTCGTGGTGCGACGTAGAAGAACAACACCAGGCAGAAGGCCAGACCCACGACGAACAGAATAATCAGCGGGACGATGTAGGTGGCCACTACTGCCGGCACAATCGACGCGATGCCCACTGCAACCAGGAAGTCCGTCGACGCGCCGGAGACCGAACCCATCAACTTCGTATCCAGGTAGTGCGGTGCCTTAATCAGGTGCAGTACTCCAACACCCGCCAGGCCGACGAGGAAGGCCATCGCGAACAGCGGGAAGCTCAAGGCCGGGAAAGCGTCATTGACCAAGTTAGTCAGGATATTCGCCAGGAAGAGCGTCCCCGCCAGTGCCGCGACATGCAGCGCAATCGGCTCAATTGAGGACGGGCTCGTGGTCGCACGTCCCACGCTTGGACGCTGGCCGGGAAGAGAGATAATGCCGGTACGCATGTCCTCCGGCAGTTTATCCAAGGCGGGCAACTCGTTGGTGTGCCCCTTCTTTGAACCCCAGCGGGCAAAGATAACGCCACCGACAATTGCGGAAAACATGTCCACCGCGGCGGCTGTAAAGCCCAAACTCGTGGCCTCAGTCCCGGCCGAGTCCAGTGCGCCACCAACTGCTGCTGCCACACCGAAACCGCCGACGAAGCCGACGGGCAGCAGGATGCCGAACCAGTCCGGAGTATTGAACAGCGGGGCGAAAAGAATCACGCCAAGCAGTGCGAAGAAGCCCCACTGTGCCAGGTACATGCCCACGGAATAGGACCACATTGTTCGCGCGCGCTGGCGAACCTTGGCATCGAAGTCCATTGTGAACGGCAGGGCACCGAAGACTGCGGCGATTAGAATCGTCGCATAGTCGCCGAAGTGCTCGCTGAACTGGATGATCCCCAAAGCGTTGGGGCCTAGTAGCAAGCCGAGTAGGCCTGCAGTAATCGGTGCAGGAATGAGGAGCTTCTGGAACCAGGGGATGAATCGCCGCATCAAATTACCGATGATGAGCAGCAACGAAATCCAACCGATATCCATCAAGACGTCGAAGGGCGTGTAACCATCCACGGGAATTGATTACTTTTCTCGTTGGTGGGGTTTCACCAATGAGCAATTATGTGAATCGCATCGTCAATTCATAGAAAAATTAGAATAAAACCATAGGAATGCCTCACGATTGTACGTCAGTTACCGAGAGATTTTGTGGCTTCAGTCACGTTTAAGTTCCTCGCATGCACGATAAAAGCCGCCTACCCAGTACTTTCCGGGGAGGCGGCTTGTGGTTGTGGTTAGACGGTTCTACTGTCGGCCATTCCTAACGCGCGACCAGGCTGCTGCGACAACCAGGCCAACGCACGCGATGGCGAGGTAACCCCACATGTGATCGGCGCTGGTCTGAATGGTCTTTGGCGGAGCAGGAGTGTTCTCCGCGGTCAGCACGCTTTCTGTGTCTCGGCCAGAGGTGATGTCATCGATCCAGTCAGCCGTGCCGGCGAGGGTGGTGATAGCTGCGCTGGGGGAGGGGAGGTCAGGGTCGCCATTGGAGGTTCCGGCAGTAGCCAGGCCCGCGAGCTTACCGTCGACGAAGAACGGGCCGCCGGAGTCACCGCCCTGCATACCCGCGCCAGAGACGGAATGTGCGTCGAGGATGGCGCTTTGAATCATTGGCATCATGGCAGCGTCGGCTGGGATGCTTTCCGTTCCTGCGGAGATCGACTCGGTTTTGGAGTCATCTGGCTTTACTGCATCCGGCATGGCACCGCCCGGAACAGCCTCACCAGGAGCGGCCCCATCTGGAGCAGCCTCACCTGGAGTTCCATCAGCCGGTCCTCCGCCTAGCAACTCATTGACGACCATCTTGGTCATCGGAAGCTGCCCGGATCGTGCCATGGACGAACTGCTACTCCAGCCATAGAGAGTTCCCGTCTGTCCAGGTGTTGGGATATCGCGGGAAACATTCGCGGGTGTTGCGTCAGTGACCTTTTGGGTCAGGTGGAGCAACCCCGCATCAGACATTGGAGACAGCGCCCAAGAATCGGCATCGTAGACCTTCCCGCCGATGCGGGCCTGGGTCCCTTCGTTGTTCACAGACTCCAGGCAGTGGCGTGCAGTGAGCACCCACTGGTCGGCAACCAGCGTCCCGGTACAGTCACCGAAATTGCCGATTTTGCCAATCTTCAGCGCGGCCACAGAACTGCTTTCAGCATTCGCAGGTGCGGGTTCGCCGTTTTCCAATGCAAGAGCTGGGGCTGCAGATAGAAGCAGGGTGCTGCTAACAATTGCTGCGATGGAAAAAGATGTTTTCTTCACGGTTATTTCCCTTTCCCAGAAGGAACAATGGCCTTGATTGCGGTGGCAACGAGTTTTTCGGCAGGGCCCTGTCCGACAAATTTCTTCCAGAGGCTAGCGATGACGAGGAAGAATACGATGAAACCTGCTGCAGACAATGTGGAATGCAATGCAACATTCTGCTGCCAATAAAATGCGGTGAGAACGTGCAGGATGTAGATGGTCAGCGACATTGTTCCCATAGCCGCGAATGGGTAAACCACAGCTGGGAAGCGATCGCCTACGAAAAGGCACAAGTGCAGCACAATGGCGGCAACTGCGACGGAGAGAATGATTTCTCCGAAGACGCCAGTGTGTCCGGTAAAGCGGAGCCAGCCAGCAATCTCGGGATCAAATCGGAAGTACATGCCGACGGCCGTGATGACAGCACTGACAGCGGTGACAATCAAGCTCAACCGAGCATTGGCGCTGTTCTCAGAGTTGGAAGTGTCTTGCAGGCGACTGCGTAGGTAGACGTCGTAAAGCAGCATGCCGCCGATGAAATATGCGATCCACGCGAGTAGCGGATAGATCTGCGGCAGCGTCATAGGAGCGTACTTGATTGTGGCGGCGATGGTGGCGGCGATGAAGAAGCCGACTCGCCACCAGGTTCCGAGCGCTGGCATCCAGGAAACCAGCATCATTACCAGGCCCATGATGACGAGGACCACCTGAATTTCTCCACCCACCGGCAATAGCGCCAGGCCGATGAGAATGATCAGGGCACCGCGAGTGATCAGGCGCAAGAAGGTAGTGCTGCTGTAATTGCGGCCGATGATCATCATTGTGGCGCCGGCGATAATGGCGAACAGTGATGAGGGTAGGCCAGAGAGCACAACCTTTGTGCTCCAAAGTAGTGAGGCCATATGGACAATGATCATGCCGATGATGGCGAGTGAGCGCGCTATATCAAGCCCCACGATTCGGGTAGGTTTATTCACCCCGGATTTCTCCTTTACTACAACTTATAGGGAGGTGCTCTTTGGTAAAAAGCACTCTCTACAAACGGCGTATTGAAAACGACTTTCTAGTTGTAGCAACCGAACCTGACAATACATTAAGTGACTATGTGTAAATCATGGTGTTTCGTCTGTGTTTTTACTGGGAAACTAGCGCGCTCAAAAAGCTAAGAGGCAGGCGTAACCTGGTGGCATGACATCGATGCTGACGAGTTTCACCTGGGCAGAGGTGCCAGGCGTCTTCCTCGCGTACCTATTAATCATTGCCATCCCCACCGCTCTCGCATGGGTGGGTGCCGCATGGTTGGCCAAAAAATACGGCGAGCGTATCGCATTTGGGCACACGATTTTCGTCTTTGTCGCAGCATTCCTAATCTGCTTTTGTACGCTCGCGTGGACACTTGAGGGCGAATACAACTACTCGCCATGGCAGGTTTTCTGCAGCGGCTTCGCGATGGTCATCCTGACTGCCTCTGCCATGATGCGCGTGCCCGCCCCAACTCTGAACCTGCTGCCCACCTGGTGGGCTGCCGTCGCCGGCTACGCCCTGTGCTGGAGCATCATTGCCGGCACCGACGACACCACCGGGCTCTGGGCAGTCGGCCTGATGTTCCTGCTCCTCGGTCTCATCGCAGGCGTCGGCGCAGTCGTGTGGCTTACGCTGGCGATAAGGCGGCTTTTGTTGGATTCTGCCGCTTAGGGATTCTTAGTGGAACGGAGTTCGACAGCTAACTCGTCGATACGGCGCTCGAGGTCATCGCGAATCAGGTCCATGCGTTCTTTTCCGTCGATGCCTCGTTTTGAGGGCTCGTCAGTAAGCCAACGCTCGAGTGAGCCTTGAGCGTCCGAGGGGAGCTCTACATGAGCGGCATCGCCGATGATGACAACACGATCTGCAGTCCGGAGAATCGTGGGGGCAATGGGCTTTGGTGATGCACTGTCCATAGAGGCGCCGATTTCTGCAACTGATTTGGCTGCAAGCGCATTGGTAGTAGTTTTGGGGTTCGTTCCTGCTGAAAGGGCGATGAACTGCGTGGCATATTTTGCACGCGCAATGGCCTCGGCCATCTGGGATTTACCGGCATTTGCCACGCAGATGAAAAGTACCTTCGGGATTTCCTTCATTTCAGAATCCTTTTTCTATAGTTTGTCCGGTACGGAAAGGTCATTAGGGAAAAGGCGCGGCCCGAGCCAGCGGGTGACGTAGACAAGTGCAACGAGTACGGGTACTTCAATAAGTGGTCCAATCGTTCCCGCAAGTGCTTGCTGGGACAATGGGCCGAAGGTGCCAATCGCAACCGCAATTGCCAACTCGAAGTTATTTCCGGCGGCCGTAAAGGCAATCGATGCGGAGGTTGCGTAGTTCATGCCCGCGGCCTTGGCCGAAGTGAGAGCGATCGCGAACATGGCGAGGAAGTAGATCACTAGTGGTAGTGCCACTTTCGCAACGGTCCAGGGATTCTCAAGAATCTGCTGTGACTGAAGCGCAAAGAGCAACACGATTGTGTATAGAAGGCCGGCAAGTGCCAATGGTGAGATTTTGGGCAAGTACTCATTTTCATACCAGTCGCGACCACGGGTGCGTTCACCAATTATGCGTGATGCCGCGCCAGCCAGAAGCGGAATACCGAGGAATACCACTACAGATAGTGCGATTGCCCAAAAAGAAAAGGTGGCGGAAGTGGTTTCCAGTCCCAACCAGGAGGGCAGAATCTGCAGGTAGAACCACCCTAGAGTGCCGAACATGAAAATTTGAAATAGCGAGTTGACGGCCACCAATACGGCAGCGACTTCAGTATCGCCGCAAGATAGGTCGTTCCAGACCAAAACCATTGCAATGCAGCGGGCGAGACCGACGATGATCACGCCAGTGCGCAGTTCTGGACTATCACTGAGGAATATCCAGGCAAGGGTGAACATCAGTGCGGGGCCGAGAATCCAATTGAGGAAGACTGTGATGCCCATCAGCTTCCTTGATGTCAAAATTTTGCCCGTTTTGTCGTATCGAACCTTTGCGAGCGGTGGGTACATCATGACCAGCAATCCGATGGCGATTGGTACGGAAATTGTCGTAATTTTTGCCTCTGCCAGCCAGTTCACAAGTGACGGTGCAATTTTGCCCAGAATGAGGCCAATTGCCATTGCAGCTGCAATCCATAGCGGCAAGAAGCGGTCTAGGAAGCTGAGTGACTTTGTAGTCTGTGTCATAGTTTCCGGTGTAATCAATATATCGATGATTGTCAATATATTTAGAGGGGAGGCCGTGTAGCCTCAACGGGTATGGACGAAATCTCAGAATGCTGTGCACTTGGCGGTCGGCCTCTCGACGCGGCGGAAGCGCAGGCTGCGGCAACGCTCTTCAAAGCGCTGGCGCAACCGGCGCGCCTGCAAATTTTGTCTCAGCTCGCTGCCGCTGGCTGTAGTCCGATGACCGTAGGGGAGCTGGCCGCTGTTTCTGGGCTTAGTCAGCCGACGGTGTCGCATCATTTAAAGACCATGGCGGATGCCGGGCTGCTAACTAGGTCTAAGAGTGGACGGGTGGTAACCCATGAGGTACGCCCTGAGGTATTTGCTGAGCTGCGACGTATCCTGGATATCGGTCACGCGGACGGGAGATAGTGAGCCGCTCGTCGCAAATTGCGATAGGTTGGAAAACCCTGTTTACCCGCCCAGGCGCTTGACGACGGCGTCGTGAAGCACCCCATTCGTCGCAACTGCGTCCCCGCCGTGCGGCCCGTCGACTCCCGCTAGGGAAGTGAAGTGGCCGCCAGCTTCCTCCACCAGGATCGCAAGCGCTGCCAGGTCCCACAGGGAAACCTCCGGCTCTGCGGCGACATCGACCGCACCCTCGGCTACCAGGCAGTAGGAGAAGAAGTCGCCATAGCCACGCAGGCGCCAGGCGTCATCGGTGAGACCGATGAAGTTGTCGCGCAGGTCGCGCTCGGCCCAGCCGGTGAGCGAAGAGTTGGAAATTGAGCAGTCCGCGATGTCTGCCACCTTCGAGACCTCAATGCGGCGCTGAGCGGCTTCCCGGCCGCCGACGTGGGTGCGCTTGAATGCGCCGTTGCCCTTGGATGCCCACCAGCGACGGCCCAGTGCTGGGGCAGAGACTACGCCGACAACCGGCTTGCCGTCCTCCAGCAGGGCAATCAAGGTGGCCCAGACCGGGACATTGCGCACGAAGTTCTTGGTGCCGTCGATGGGGTCGATGACCCACTGGCGCCCCTCAAACACAGCTTCGCCACCGAATTCTTCGCCGAGAACCTCATCGCTCGGGCGCTTGTCCGACAGAATCTCGCGGAGCAGCTTCTCGCACGCGATATCGGCATCGGAGACCGGAGTCAGGTCGGGCTTGGACTCGACGATTAGATTGGCCGCCTCAAAGCGGGACATCGTGAGGTCGTCGGCTGCGTCGGCAAGCGAGAGTGCGAGGGCGAGATCTTCGGAGTAAGAGGTGGTCATGGCCGAAATTCTAGCGCAGAACCTCACGCAGCTCTGCGACCTGGCCGCTTGAGCCCGCGAGCTTCCAGCGCCGCACCGACGTGCCTTCGCCGCCTGCGCCCGTAATAAGCGCATATCCAGGCAGCCAGTCCCAGGCCGCGACGTCGCGCTGGAACCATACGCCGATGCGGCCGTCGGCCACGCCTGCCATATCCACTGACGCTGAGCCCAGCATGCGCCAGGTAGCGCTGCGGGACACTGCATCCAGCCAGGACTTTGTGGCTGTGACCTCGGATTCCTCGCTCGAGCTCACCACTGTGGTGTGGAGGTATGTCGCTGCGCAGACTTCCGAAAGCGGGTGGTCAGTGACCCGGAGATCGTCAACAGTGCCGTCAATGTTGATACGAGTGGTCGGGAGACTGGGGCCACCAATCCAGCTTTCGCCCGTGGCCGGACGGTGCACCGCGCCGAGGATGACCTCGTCCGGATTGTTCGCATCGCCCATAACCAGCGCCAATGCGCTGCACCAGTAGTCCGAACCAGTGGTGAAGTTGTAGGTGCCATCGACAGGGTCAATCACCCACGTGCGACCAGACTGGGACTCCTTCGCCGACCCTTCCTCGCCAAGGATGCCGTCCTCCGGGCGGAGCGCGGCCAAAGCCTCGACGACGAACTTCTCCGCTGCGCGGTCGGCCGCGGTGACGACGTCGGAAATCGATGTCTTGTACTCCGTGACCAGGCCTTCGTCGCGCATGCGAGCAGCAATGGCAGCGGCACGCTTCACGATGGCAACCGCAACACTGGTATCCGATGCCACAATCGACTCGGACACTTGGGCGAGAAAGAGTTCTAGGTCCTGGCTGGAATCTTGGTGCAGGTCCTGGCTGGAATCTTGGCTGGCGGTGGATTCAGACATACGTCCTATTGTGCACCGAAACAGGCGGTATAGCTAAGGTAGTACCCGTGAACCCGGATCTGAATGCTGACCTCAAAGAACTCGACGCGACGCTGACCACCATTGAGAAGGTGGTCGATGTCGACGAGCTTTCCGACCGGATCAGGGAGTTGGAAGCCCAGGCCGCCGACCCGTTGCTGTGGGATGACCCCGACCACGCGCAGCAGGTCACCAGCGCACTATCGCAGGCACAGGCGAAGAAGAAAAAGATCGACTCGCTGCGCGGGCGCCTCGACGATCTCTCCGTGATGTACGAACTCGCGGAAGAGGAGGGCGACCCCGACGCCGTCGAGATGGCCGATGCCGAACGCGCTGAGCTGCGTGCCGACATCGAATCCCTCGAGGTCACGACGATGCTTTCGGGGCCTTACGACGAGCGCGAGGCGGTCATTAACATCCGCTCCGGTGCCGGTGGCGTGGATGCCGCTGACTGGGCCGAGATGCTCATGCGCATGTACCTGCGCTGGGCCGACAAGCACGGACATAAGGTCGAGGTTTACGACACGTCCTACGCTGAAGAGGCCGGCATTAAGTCCGCTACTTTCGTCGTTCATGGCGAGTACATGTACGGCACCCTCTCGGTCGAGCAGGGTGCGCACCGTCTGGTTCGTATTAGTCCTTTTGATAACCAGGGGCGCCGCCAGACTTCCTTCGCTGAGGTCGAGGTGCTGCCAGTTGTGGAGGAAACCGATCACATCGACATCCCCGAGTCAGATTTGCGTATCGACGTCTACCGCTCCTCCGGCCCAGGTGGGCAGTCGGTGAACACCACGGACTCCGCGGTCCGACTTACGCACGTCCCAACCGGCATCGTGGTGACCTGTCAGAACGAGAAGTCGCAGCACCAGAACAAGGCATCTGCGATGCGTGTTCTGCAGGCGAAGTTGCTGGAGAAGAAGCGCCAGGAAGAGCGCGCGGAGCTGGACGCTCTCGGCGCAGGCGGCAATGCCTCGTGGGGTAACCAGATGCGCTCCTATGTGCTGCACCCGTACCAGATGGTGAAGGATCTGCGTACCGAATACGAAGTCAACAACCCGCAGTCGGTCCTCGACGGTGACCTCGACGGTTTCATTGAGGCCGGTATTCGCTGGCGCATGGCTCAGCAGTCCGAAGGCGAGTAGCGCTAGAAGGGCGGTTCGTCTTCGGGCGCTTCCGGTGCCTCGGGTGTTTCCGGTGTGGTGGGTTCGTCGGCTTCTCCGTTTCTCTCGTTTTTGTTCATTCCCAGTTCTTCGCGAGCCTGATTTGTCAGCTCCTGTGATTCGCGGAGGTGTTCCAACCTCTGCTCGTTGTATTCCTTGAGTGTCTGTGCTTTCTTTGTCTTGCGCAGGTCGAAAGAGTAGCGACCGTGGCCGGAGAGCGGTCCTGATTCTGTGCTGATAAGCGCAGCTTTTTCGGTGCTTTGATCAGTGACGGAGGTCCAGTACTCCACGCCGTCGATATCGCGCACGACATTCCAAAGACCGGCCGTTTTTAGATTGTGGTGGCGGCGGCATAGGCAATGGAGGTTAGGCGTTTCGGTTTGGCCACCTTCTTCGGGATTCTCGTGGTTATACGACTGAATGTGGTCGATGTCGCACTTCGTTGCATCGACATCGCATCCGGGAAAGCGGCAGGTGCCGTCTCTACCTTGGACGTAAGTACGCTGTCGCTCTGTTGGCGAGTACTTTTCCGTTTTCTCGTCCGCTAGTAGCCGGATGCTAGTGACTCGATCGAGCCAGGATTCAGTGGCGATTTTGTTGATCCACCCCAGACCGCCGATCCATGCCTCCTGCGGCTTGTCTTGAGTAAGTGGGCAGTACAGATTCAATGTGGCGGTGACCTGAGCAGTCCCGTGCAGAAGGTGTGAAAAAGCCTCGACGAAGTCGCAGTCCTGATCAGCGGTAATTTCTTCCAAGACTTTCTGAAACTCAATTGCCCGCTCAGGCATCAGTTCCATGGTGACTTCAGTGAGGTTGTTCTTTAACTCGAACTTTATAGATTCGCCAGCTTTTTGCTCGATGCCTTTTTGAAACGAAGTAATCGGCGGGTCGTACTCATTTTTAGGGCGCAATAGCGGGCTGACTTCATTAATAAATCGCTGAATATTCTGTTGAAGACTCCGAACTCCGCGAAGAACTTCACCATTGACTCTCGGCGTGATCAGTTCGAGGAGATGGTCTTCGAAATATTTCACAGTAGAGGAGTCATCCAAGGGGAGGATGGCTGTGGCAATGACCCGCATGTGGGGAAGCGGTAGCTGTGCGCGTTTGAGCAGAAGCTCTTTCAACCGCGGGAGCCGCTCTAGCTGCATCCCGATATCGATGTACTGGAGTGTTCTCCCGCGCGACATGCCAAGAGCTGGAGCGATTTTGGCGATGTAATCTTCGACATCTTTTGTTGAAGAAGACGGAACACAAGCAAGGGCAAGCTGCAGATCAGCTCGATTACGGTCAATTCCAAGACGTGCTGGTGCTGTTTGAGAAATCTCATGGTGAAAGCGTGGCGCTGTTGCTTCCATCGCCGCAGCGTAAGTGCGTTTCCGTGGTATATGTTCCCCGCTGGCCATTGTTGAATCCCCCTGAAAGATAAGGCCTGGACGTTGAAATGTTGAAATAAGGAAGAGGTAGTGAAAATATTTTCGACTAACTCTGAGCGAATTTTCCGAGCTTTAAGCAGCTCGGCGACGTTATTTGGTGTTTTTAATCCTCGCGTTTAATCTTTCATCGCTCATTTTAATCGAACAGGTAAGCGAAGTAAAGGGGGGGGTAAAGATTTTTGGGGAAAATGGTTTCGAATTCTGTCGTAGTGTGTACTTCTGTGCGGTCGCACGCTCTGGGGGTTAGTGTTAGCCGCTGCTCGTCCCCGCAATCCCGCCATCCCAGCGTCTAGTTTCGCGCATTCCAGAGTGACTTGAGTGGCTTAAGTGATTAGAGTGTCTACTTATGATCACTTTCGACGGGGTTACCAAGTCCTATTCGACTTCTAGCCGACCAGCTCTCGACGACGTTTCAGTCCACATAGATAAAGGTGAGTTTGTCTTTCTCATTGGACCGTCGGGCTCTGGTAAGTCGACCTTCCTGCGCCTTATGGTGCGTGAAGAGAAAGTGGATTCAGGAAAACTGACGGTCGCAGACCAGGATCTAACCAAGATTTCTCGTCGCAACATCCCGAAATTGCGTCAAAAGGTGGGGTACGTCTTCCAGGACTTCCGCCTGCTGCCAAAGAAGACGGTGTACGAAAATGTCGCGTTCGCATTGCAGGTAATTGGCAAGCCGAAAGCGAAAATCGACAAGGCAGTTCCGGAAACGCTCGAAATGGTCGGGCTCTCGGGCAAGGAAAACCGCTACCCGCATGAGTTGTCGGGTGGTGAGCAGCAGCGCGTCGCCATCGCTCGCGCCTTCGTCAACCGCCCGCTCATCTTGCTTGCCGACGAGCCCACCGGCAACCTCGACCCAAGCACCTCCGGTGACATCATGCTCTTGCTTGACCGCATCAATCGCATGGGCACGACCGTTATTGTGTCGACTCACGACAACGATGCCGTGGACTCCATGCGTCGCCGCGTGCTGGAGCTGGAGCTGGGGCGTCTCGTGCGTGACGACGCCACGGGTGTTTACGGCCTGAACAATTAGCAGACAGTCCATCGGTAGAAGAACTCATTCGAAAGGTATTACTGACCTATGAAGACTCGCTTTGTCCTCGGTGAGGCTTTCTCCTCCTTGGGCCGAAACATCACGATGACCATCGCGATGATTATTACGACTGCGGTGTCGTTGGCGCTGCTTGCGACGGGCATCCTGGTTACTGAGCAGACCAGCCGCACGAAGGATCTCTATCTCGATCGCGTAGAAGTGCAGATTGAGCTGAATGAACAAATCTCCGCCGAAGACCAAACTTGCTCCTCGCCGGAGTGCGCTGACGTCGTCGGCAAGCTTGAAGAGGCTGACGGCATTGATTCGGTGACCTTCCGAAATCGTCAGCAAAACTTTGACCACTTCGTGGAGATGTTCAAGGACAGTGACCCCGTGCTCGTGGAAAATGCGACGCCGGAGTCGCTGCCGGCTGTCGTGATGGTGCGTCTGAGCGACCCGACCGATGTCAGCCCGCTCGATCCGATTCGGGAGCTGCCCCAGGTCGACCACGTTACTGACCAGCATGAAGAGATCGGTACTGCAGCTCAGAACCTGGACTCGGTGCGAAATGCGACCTTCCTGCTAGCGGCGGTGCAGGCCGTTGCCGCGGTGTTCCTGATTGCGAACATGGTGCAGATTGCGGCGTTCTCGCGTCGTAAGGAAGTTGAGATTATGCGCATGGTCGGTGCCAGCCGCTGGTTCACGCAGGCGCCGTTCGTCCTCGAGGCTGTGATTGCGTCGCTGATTGGTGGTGTGCTGGCTATCGGTGCGCTGTTCCTGGGCAAGGCGACGGTCATCGATCCGGCGCTGAGCAACCTGTACAAGGCACAGCTCCTGGCGCCGCTGACCAACGGCGATATTGGCGTAGTGGCGCCAATTGTGGTGGTTATCGGTATGGTCTTTGCTGGGCTTGTTGCACAGGTCACGCTGCGTCTTTACTCACGTGACTAGGGTTGCAAAAAGGTTAGCGATTAGGCCCCGCGGTTAAACCCGGCGAATAGGGTCGTCGCGCCCTGCCGGGTAAACTGTGGACTATGAATAATGACGACGTCCAGCGCCCACCGAAGCTCGACAAGAAGGCTTATGAGGCCGAGCTCAAAAAGCTCCAGGCAGAGCTCGTCGAAATGCAGCAGTGGGTGGTAGAAACCGGTGCCCGAATTGTCATCGTGATGGAGGGGCGTGACGCTGCCGGCAAGGGGTCGGCCATTAAGCGCATCACGCAGTACCTGAACCCCCGTACCTGTCGTATTGAGGCCCTGCCGGCTCCGACTAGCCGTGAGCAGGGTCAGTGGTACTTCCAGCGTTACGTCGAAAAGCTGCCGACTGCTGGTGAAATCGTGATTTTCGACCGCTCCTGGTACAACCGTGCCGGCGTTGAGCGTGTCATGGGCTTCTGCACTTCGCAGGAGTACCGTCGCTTCCTGCATCAAGCGCCGATTTTTGAGCGTCTGCTGGTCGAAGACGGCATTATCCTGCGTAAGTACTGGTTCTCTGTGTCGGACGAGGAGCAGGTTGCCCGCTTCAAGTCCCGTCGTGAGGATCCACTGCGCCGCTGGAAGCTCTCGCCGATGGATCTGGAGTCCATCACCCGCTGGGAGGATTACTCCCGTGCAAAGGATGAGATGTTCATCCACACCGATATCCCGTCCGCACCGTGGTTCACGGTTGAGTCTGAGGACAAGAAGCGTTCGCGTATCAATGTCATCAACCACCTGTTGACGACCATTCCGTACGAGCGCATTCAGCGCGATGTTCCGGAAATCCCGGAGCGTCCGGAGTCGGAGGGAAGCTACGAGCGTCCGCCGCGCACTGAGTTCCGCTATGTGCCGGACGTTGCTGCCAATCTCGAGGCTGACCGCGTGAAGGGCGCAGGCAAGTCCGATAAGAAGGGCAAGAAGCACAAGAAGGACAAGAAGGACAAGAAGAGCAAGAAGAAGTAGCTCCTTAGTCTCAGTGAGGTTCTGGTCGTCAGAACCTTCCTGTTAGGACCTTTCCCTGGTTAGTTATCTGTGTCACACTGGGTGACATGACTGCTACTGATAACGGTTCTGGCACTGCACGCACCGAGGTCGATGAGCCGAAGGTGCTGCGAGAAGTCCACGGGCGATCTGGTCACCTTCGGCTGAATAGGCCGAAGGCACTTAATTCGCTCGATTTGGATATGGTCACCGAGGTCGTCGAGGGGCTCCGCGCATGGCGTGACGACGACTCGGTGGACCACATTGTTGTTTCATCCGGTCACCCCAAGGCGTTTTGTGCCGGTGGTGACGTGCGCGCAGTTCGGCAGGCTGTGCTCGATGGTGTTCCGGAGCAGGGGGAGAAGTTCTTCCGGGACGAGTACGAGATGAACGCGATGATTGCGGAATTTGCGCAGTCCAAACCATATATCGCGATTATTGATGGCATCGCTATGGGTGGTGGCCTGGGAGTTTCCATGCACGGCTCCCACCGAATCGTGACTGAGCGAGCCAGCGCCTCCATGCCAGAAATGGCAATCGGCTTTGTTCCCGATGTGGGCATTACCTATTTTTCGCAGCATGTGAACACTCAGTTGGGCGGACCCTCGCCCGCGATTGCTCGGTTTGCAGGACTGACCGGTTACCGCCTAACTGCGGCGGACATGCTGTGGGCTGGATGGGCAACGCATGCGGTGCCATCCGCGCAACTGGACGAGTTCGTCGCGGCACTGGACCGAGACGGAATTGATTCGGCGCTTGCGGAGTATGCGCTCGATGTGGACTCGGCTGAGGCTCGTGAGCTGCTCGGTGAGCCGCAGCTGGCCGAGTGGAGCGATTGCATCGAGGCCTGCTTCGGCGCTGATAGCTGGTTGGAGATTGAGCGTGCTCTCAACGAAGCCGCTGAGGCTGGCTCCTGTGCGTCGTCAACAGTGGAGACCTTCCGCGATCTGCTGGCACCCGCCAACCCGGAGAGTCTCGTGGCGGCAGCGGAGCTCTATGCAGCGAACGCGGGTCCGGGGGTTACGCTGCAGGAGGCTCTGAACCGGGAGATGAAGCTCGGCGCTTACATGCGTCAGCACCCCAATTTTGCCGAAGGCGTGCGGGCGGTTTTGGTGGACAAGGACCGCGACGCCACCTTCAAGCCCGCCTCCGTTCAGGAGGTCGATGTCGAGGGGATTCGTCAGCACCTTCGTTAGCTGGCTATGCGTTAGACAAAGCTGTGGCGGCCAGTCGTCGGCGCGAAATCATCGGCAATCATGGCCGCCAATTCGAGATAGCTCTGGGTGGTGGCGGGCTGGAGATTGTCCAGCTCGATATTGGCACCATTCGCGATATGCGGATCATAGGGGATGACCTGCACTGCACGGCAGCGCTGGGCAAATAACTCGTGCACGGTCTCTGTGGACAGTCCCTGTTTATTTAGCTCGTTGACCACCACGACAGTGGTAGAAACCAACCGTTCGAAGCCGTGCGCTGAAAGCCAATCCAATGTCGTCCAGGCGCTTTTCACGCCGTCCAGTGCAGGCGTGGTGACCAGCACCAGACAATTGGCCGCAGACAGAATCGAAGCGGAGATGGGCTGCGTCAGGCCGGTACCGCAGTCAGTCAGACTCACGTTGTAATGCCGCCGAAGGATGTCGAGGGCCGCGCAGTATTCGCCGTCGGAAAGCGCGATCGTCGATGTCGGATTTTGGTCGCTGCCGACAACCTCCAGCCGTGACGGCGTGTGTGATGTATATGCGCGGACCTGCGCGTATTTGTCCGTATCCGGAGCTCGGAGCAGATCGCGAATAGATGCGGGATTGGCTGCGGTGACGCGTGCGCCGAGGGTGCCAAAGTCCGGATTCGCGTCGATCGCGACGATTCGGTCACTGCGCAGGCTTGCAAGCGTGGCGCCCAGGCACATGGTTGTCGACGTCTTGCCAACGCCGCCCTTCACGCTGATAACAGCGATGTTGTAGTCACCGTAGATAGGCTGTCGCACCCGCTCTATCAGCTCGCGTTGCTTGCGTGCCGACGATGATTCCCGCGGTGAAATTGCGCCCCAGGTGGCCTTATGAACCCAGCTGCGCCAGCCCGACTGTGGTGCCTGCCGCGAGTTCAGGCTAGCGGCTAAGTCTGAGACGGAAACTGCGTGATTGACTGCGTGTTTGGTGGAAGTCATAGACTTCATCCCCTCCCCAAAAATCCCCAAAGTATGTCCCCGCCGTCGTTTTTACCACGCAGCCAGAACGACGGCGACTCCAAAGAAGGCATCGAGAATTCCGACCTGTTTCGGAGTCCACGGCCGAGCGCGGCGAGCGCCGGAGATTGGCATGGCAAAAGACCTGATGAGAAGCCCAATTGCGACGATGGGCACACCGATGCTGATGAGGTTCCGGTCGTGGAGGAGGAGCCACCCGATGATGGCCACGGCGGTAATGAGAACGTGATACGTGACCGAGCCAATGAGCCACTGGCGGTTGCCGCGCTTGCGAATCATAGTTTTTACATAGGGCACGGTGCCGACGAAATATCCAGCGTAGATAGCCGCAATTGCCCAAGCTTTCGGGGTTGGTCCGGCGATGATAGGCACCATGAGGCTAGCGGCCAGAACGGTGGAGACACCAGAGAGAAGTGAGCGCGGTCGGCGGCGGTAGGTCTCCCAAATAGCGATAGCGGCAAGAGGGGCAATGAGGGCGACCCAGGTGAGGAGGGAAACGTCGGCAAGCAGTGTGATGCAGCCGGCGACGGCAGTGAGCGCGGTGTATGTGGCGGCGGGTGCGAGGTGGCGGCGTTGGCGACGAGAGCGGAGCCAGACGCTCACGGCGAAGAATGCGAAGTAGCCGAGCAGCCAGGTCGCGGTGACGGCAAGGCCTGTCCATGTGGGGTTGAGGGCGAGAGCGGTCAGCGGGGGAATGGTGACCATGAACCAGGCGCCGTGCTGGTCCGGAACCCAGCCAGCGGAGCGCTTGTGATGGGAGCGGCGGGCGGGGCGGGGAGGACGTGGTTGGCGGGGCTTTTGGCTCATACTACGCATTGTAGATGCGTAATTATGTTGGGGCTGTATTAGAACCTCATATTGAAACCTCATTGAATAAAATGCACATGCGCGCAAGGCGACAGTGCTAACGTTGAACTCGCATTCTCAGGGCGAGGTGAAATTCCTCACCGGTGGTGATGCTGCGGATGACGCAGACAAGTCCACGAGCGCCCTACCTGTGGCCAGAAGGGTCGTCAGGTAGGGGACAAGCAGATTTCGGTTGGAATCCGAAACCGACGGTCATAGTCCGGATGAAAGAGAAGGAGTTGAATAATTCGTGGAATACGTGTCGGATTTTTTGGTGGGTTTCCTCACTGCACAGCTCAGTGTGGCGGGAGCGCCAATCTTGATTCGAGAAATTGTCGGTAACCTCTTTGGCCTGGCGTGTGCCTTCCTAGGTATGAAACGGAAGGTATGGGCTTGGCCGGTCGGCATTATCGGAAATGCCTTGCTGTTTACCGTCTTCCTCGGCGGAGTTTTCCACACGCCGCAAAATCTTGATCTCTATGGCCAGGCGGGGCGTCAGGTCATGTTTATCGTCGTCAGTCTCTACGGGTGGTTCAGCTGGGTCAAGAGCCGCAATCAGAGCGGTGACGAGGTCGCAATTGAGCCGCGGTGGGCGACGGCATCGGAACGCATTGGGATGATTACCGTGGCTATCTTCGCCACTGTGATCTGTGCCAATGTCTTTGAGATGCTGGGCTCGTGGGGACCATGGGCCGATGCCTGGATTTTCGTCGGTTCGATGTTGGCGACCTGGGGTATGGCCCGCGGGTGGAACGAATTCTGGCTAATTTGGATTGCCGTTGACGCCGTGGGAGTGCCGTTGCTGCTCAAGGGTGGCTACTACCCGTCGGCGGCGCTGTACCTCTTCTACGGATGCTTCGTTATTTGGGGCTTTGTCTCCTGGGTTCGCCTCGAGCACCAGAGCGACAATGACCAGCAGAAGAGCTCCGCGACCGACCAAGTACCGGCTTTGGCAGCAGCCGAGCGGTAGGATAGTCCAGGTGAGCTTCCGACCAGATAACTCCCGTACCAACCGCGCCCATCAAGCCGAAGAGCGTGCCCGCAGTCTCGTGCAGGACGTCCTCGACCGCGAGGAGCGGGTACGCAACAATCTGGCCAGCGCTGATGTCGACCCGTGGACGATGCGTTTCGTCGTCGATGAGTCGATTTCTGAGGGCGCAATCATCACCTGGCGCAATGAGGCCATTCGTGCCCGCCGCATCATGCGCCGCTATGACATTCAGCGGGGCTACCGCGAGAAGTTGCGCGAAGTTGAAAAGCGCATCGATGCCATGTTGCACCTCGCGGAATCGCTGGAGGAGTCGTGGGACGCCGCGGCACACGCCTCGAAGAGGCTTTCCGACGCGGAGGCCCGCGATGTCGCCGCCTTTGAGCGTGAGCGCGAGCGGCAAAATGACGCGGCAGAGACTAAGCGGCAGCGTGAGGAGAAGGTCCGCAAGTTCCGTCGGAAAGCGGAAAATATTGCTACCGACGCGTGGGACGCGGGCCGTGACGCGCTGGAGAAGCTGCCGCCGCTGTCGTCTTCGCTGAAGGACATCGCGGCTAAGTTCCGTTCGCGGGGCTCGGAGGAGGAACCGCGCGAGGTACGGCGGGCAACAGCCCGCGACCTGCGCAAGGAGCCCCCGCTGCCGGAGGACTAGCGCTCCTCAGCTTTAGCTGCCTGGACTACCTCAGCGAGCTTGGAAATCTCCTCGTGAGAGGGGCGGATATCTGGATGCGTGCGACAGTAGTCCAGCAACAAATAGCCAGCTGTGCGAATGCGACGATGCCCATCCCAGTGTGGAGTGGCGATTTCGGGGTCGTTGGTGGCCAAAGACGAGATGGCCTGGCGCTCACTGAGCAGCTCGTACTGGAGATCTCGACGAATATCGAGCGCCTGATTCGGAGTACCGGTTAGCAGCGCGCCGAGAAGAGCGCCCATCTGTCGATAGCAGCGCGGAATATGACGCAGGTAGTGCTTTTCAATGCTCTCGGTTGGCCAGAAGTGCAGGACAGCGAGAGCCAGCGCGCAGGCGATACCGACTTCCAAGACACGATCGGTCACAATCGGTGCGAGTTCGCCAGCGACGTTTCCGCCCAGCAGCAGCGCCAATGGAGTGGTGACGATTGTCGTCAGCGCATAGTTCTTCACCACGAGAATCTCCGCGCCGAATTGGCAGGCTGCAAGCGCGATAAGTAGCGTCCAGCTGTCCAGGCCAAAGGAAAAGAGCAGCGCATAGAGGAAAATGCCGATAATCGAGCCGACCATGCGGTGAATCCCTCGGATCGAACCAGCGGTGCGGTCGGGACCCCACTGCAGAGTCATCAATGCGCTGACCACCGCCCAGTCAGGCCGGTCGAGACCGACAAGCACGCTAATGAGACCAGCTAAGCCACCGGTAATAGCAACCTTTGCCGCAGTCATCGACGCATGGGAATAGCGATCGAAAGAGCGGAAGATCCGGTAACTCACGCTTGGTCGCGCGAGTGGAATGGTTGTCTGCGTCTCGTCGAAGAGGTTAGGCGTGTCCACGATGTCCACAGCGCTGCCGTGCACGCCCAAGCGTGTGCGGATAGCAATCAGACGCTGATGAGCAGCAATGACACGGTTGACCAGTTCCGTGTGGGAGGGCTTAACGATTTTGCTGCCACGGATGATGCCTGCGTCGGCAAGCGATTCCCATGCGTCGGTGAGTGCAGTTTGCGCCTGGTGATGAACGGCGAACGATGTCGAGTCTGACTTTTCCATCGCGTCGATGGCTGATTCAAGGGATTCGACAGCCGCCATCTCGGGGCCGTGCGGATTCCACAACCGCGGTGCCATGCCGATGACTATCGCCGAAAGCACACCAACGGTAGCCCACATGGCGGTTTCAACCGGGTTGAAGCCAAGGCGGGCGACCATTGTTGTGCCGCCGGAGACCATCACAATGAAGAATGAACCTGGCGGTGGCAGGCGCAGTGCGTTTTGAATAAAAGCGCCGATGGTGGCCAACGCCGTGGTAAAAAGTGCGATGAGCAGCAGCCATAGATTGCTGCCGCCGGAAGCGATCTCACCGTGGACCACTGATCCGACAAAACTGCCGGACATAACTCCGGCGATCAGGCATAGCCCGGCGATGGCCATCACGCGCAGACGACTGCGGTAGGGGTGGCCTTCGCCATAGATGACCACGCACCCACCAGCGGCGATAAGGAGCATCTCCGAGCCATGTCCGGTGAGAAGTGCCACGGCACCCGGCAGGAATAGCGCGAGTGCTGCGCGGAGGGCACCTGGCCATCTCTGCGCACGGGAGTGGAAGGCAGTAAAAAGTTGCCATGCACTTGGTTGTGGAGGAAGCTCAACCGTTTGGCTCAATGTTGGTGAAATCTCCTTAAAACTCTAGTCAGCGACCAGCGTCTCGAGCGTGAACTCCGGGTGCTCCTTCTCAATGAAGGACAGCTTCCACTTGTCGCCGAAGAGGGCGATGAGGGCGCCGTCGGAACGCGTGAAGATCTCCACGCCGCGCTGCTTTGCCAGCTCAGGCGCGGTCTCTTCGTCCGTGCGGCGGGCGACGGAGTAGGGGATGGGCTCGGCGATGGTCTCGACGTTGTACTCGTTTTCCATGCGTGCCATCATGACCTCGAACTGCATCGGGCCGACCGCGGCCATCACCGGGGCGGCATCGCCGCGGGTATCGTTGCGCAGAATCTGCACCACGCCCTCGGCATCGAGCTGATCGACAGCTTTGCGGAACTGCTTGTACTTGCCCAGGCTCTTGGCGCGCAGAGTGCGGAAGTGCTCGGGCGCGAACTGCGGCATCGGCTTGAATTGAACCTTGCGGCCCTCGTAGATCGTGTCACCCGGCGCCAGTGAACCCGCATTGACCAGGCCGACAATGTCGCCCGGGTAAGCCGTCTCCACAGTCGAACGTGTCCGGCCGAAAACGGTCAAAGCATACTTTGTGGAGAAAGTACGTCCCGACTGCGCATGCGTGACCTGCATGCCGCGGTCAAACTCGCCAGAGACAACGCGCATGAAGGCCAGCTTGTCGCGGTGGTGCGTATCCATACCCGCCTGCACCTTGAACACGACGCCCGAAAAATCATCCGTCGGTTCGCGCTTTTCGACGATAGCCCCCTGGCCGCCAGCCGCTGCAGCGGCAACGGCAGCCGGGTCGGACTCGCGGGCACCAGGTGCCGGAGCCAGCTCGCAGAGAGTGTCCAGGATCTGGTGGACACCCCAGTTCAGCATGGCGGAGGCGAAAATCACCGGAGAGGTGTCGCCAGCGAGGTACATCTCCTGGTCGTGGTCAGCGCTATCGGCGGAAAGTAGCTCGGACTCCTCGGCTGCCGTCTCCCAGGCGTCGCCCTGCTCTGCGGAGGCCTCATCTGGGGTGAGGTGACGCTCAGCGGCGATAGTGGCGCCACCGGCAGTGCGCTCGAAGCCAATGAACTGCTTGGCCTGGCCGTCCTCACCACGCTCCAACAGGCCGCGGAAGTCGCCGGCCTCACCAACTGGCCAGTACAGCGGAGTCGGTTGCAGACCAATCTCCGCGACAATCTCATCCATCAACTCCAGGGGAGCCTTACCCGGGCGGTCCCACTTGTTGATGACGGTGACGATGGGAATTCCGTTGGACTTACAAACCCGGAACAGTTTCAACGTCTGAGGCTCGAGACCCTTGGCACCGTCGACAAGCATGACAGCGGCGTCGACAGCGGTGAGCACACGGTAGGTGTCCTCGGAGAAGTCAGCGTGACCAGGCGTATCGACGAGATTGATCATGTACGGCTCGCCGTCGTGCCCCTCTGGCTGGTACTCGAACTGCAGCGCGGAAGAGGCAATCGAGATGCCGCGATCCTTCTCCATGTCCATCCAGTCGGACACAGTCGACTTACGGCCGGCCTTGCCGTGGACAGCACCGGCTTCGTTAATGACATGAGCATGCAGCGCCAGCGCCTCGGTGAGCGTGGACTTACCGGCATCCGGGTGTGCGATGACGGCGAATGTGCGGCGGCGTGCGGCTTCTTCGGCGAGAGTGGTCACAGGGAAACTACGCTTTCCTTAAAAAGAAAATCGGAATAAGGGAATCGGGTTCAACCTTTCTAACTTACCGCTCCAGTGGGGTAAGGGGTCAATTGCAGTTAGAGGTTGAACAGCTCGCGCAGCGTCGTGATGACGCCTTCCTCCGCGTTCGACGGTGCGATGTCGGTGGCGCGGCGTTTGATTTCCGGGTGACCGTTGGACATGGCAAACGAACGGCCTGCGTGGTCGATGAGCTCGAGATCATTCAGGTAGTCAACGAAGCAGACAGTTTCGGCAGGAGAGACACCTAGGGCCTCCTGCAGGGCGGCGAGTGCCGTGCCCTTGTTGGTGTTGGCATCGATGAGGTCGACCCAGTGGGCACCGGAGACTACCGCGCGCAAGTGCGAGCTTTGGGAACGCAGGTAATCGGCCGATTCCTCTTCGACGGAGTAAGGATCAAAGGCGGCAATTTTGACGATGCCGTCCTCGGCGGCAGCGGCGATGACATCATCGACCTTCTGCAGCTTCAGGTAGTACTTGGCGGCCTCGTTGAACTGCAGCTGCTGAACTTCCTCCGGAATATTGAAATGCGGCGGGAAAAACTCCACGTATGCGCTGGCAGCGCCGCAGATAATAACCGACAGGGGAGTACGGCCCGCCGCCACACGGTTGTCGTTGAACTGGCGGATCGCGTGTACCAACTGAGTGACGATGTCGTGGTCGATACTGGTAACCGAAACCACCTCGCCCGCATCCGCGACATAGTTGCCGTTTTCCGCAATGATTGGGATGCGGTGTGCAATGGGGGCGAACTGGTCGGCCAGAGTTGCGTACTGGCGGCCCGACGCGGGAGCGAAGTGGACACCGCGGTCGAGCAGCTCCGTGACTACCGGCCAAAAGGACTCCGGGATTTCCTTGTCTTCATTTAGTAGAGTCCCGTCCATATCCGTGACTACAAGGCGGTATGGCGGCTGGGCGGGAGATTGCTGCTGGATATCCAGGGGTTCCGTCATGGCTCTTATTCTAACGGGTAAGTAGGGTTCAATTTTCTTCCTTGGGGTGTCTCCCAGTGTCTCCCCCGATTGGGTGAAAGCTGGACCACAATACGGGGTACCCAGTTGAGGGCGATAGCCGGTGAATAGCATGTGCGGGGTATTTTGAGGGGGAACTCATATTCATTTAAGCCAGGAGGATTTATGTCGGATTCGGCCCCCATCAAGCGCAATGACTGGAATGAGCGCATCAGCCTTGCAGAGCAGATGATCCCCCTCCTGGGACAACTGCGCCGCAACAATGATGTCGTGACTTCAATCTTCGGCCGCCGACTGGAAAACGTTACCGAGACCGGCATCATTAAGTCGCACCGCTACGCCCGTCGCATCACCTCGCAGGAGCTGCCCCTGAGTCAGACCCTGCCGATTCTGCAGGAACTGGTGAAGATGGATCTCGGCACCGCCTCCATCGACCTGGGCGCCCTGGCTACCAGCTTCGAAGAGGAAGGCGGCGACTTGCGCGCATTCCTCGAGCGTGAGCTTGCCGACGTCATCGGTGCCGGGACACAGACCCCGAAGACCGACATTGTCCTCTACGGTTTCGGCCGCATCGGCCGCCTGCTGGCTCGCATTCTGCTGGCTCGGGAGGCACTGTTCAACGGCCCGCGCCTGCGCGCAATTGTGGTTCGCCAGAATGGTGAGGACGACATCGTCAAGCGTGCTTCGCTGCTGCGCCGTGACTCCGTCCACGGAGCATTCGACGGCACCATCTCGGTTGACCGCGAAAACAACATTATTTGGGCAAATGGCACCCCGATTCAGGTCATTTACTCCAATGACCCGGCAACTGTTGACTACACCGCCTACGACATTAACGATGCGATTGTCATTGACAACACCGGTCGTTGGCGCGACCGCGAGGGACTGTCGCAGCACCTTCAGTCCAAGGGCGTTTCCAAGGTTCTTCTTACCGCGCCAGGCAAGGGCGATGTGAAGAACATCGTCTACGGAATCAACCACAACATCATCGAGGAATCTGACAACATTTTGTCGGCAGCTTCCTGTACTACCAACGGCATCACCCCGGTGCTGAAGGTCGTCAATGACAAGTGGGGTGTCGAGTTCGGTCACGTCGAGACTGTTCACTCCTTCACCAACGACCAGAACTTGATCGACAACTTCCACAAGGGTTCTCGCCGTGGCCGCGCAGCCACCCTGAACATGGTTCTCACTGAGACCGGTGCCGCAAAGGCCGTCGCCAAGGCTCTGCCGGAGTTCGAGGGCAAGCTGACCGGTAACGCCATCCGCGTTCCCACCCCGGACGTTTCCATGGCGGTGCTGAACCTGACCCTGGACACTGAGGTCGACCGCGACGAAGTCAACAACTACCTGCGTGAGGTTTCCCTCAAGTCCGTCCTGCGCCAGCAGATTGACTACATCCACTCCCCAGAAGTGGTTTCCACCGACTTCGTCGGCTCCACCCATGCTGGCATCGTCGATGGTCTGGCTACCATCGCCAACGGTAAGCACCTGGTGCTCTACGTCTGGTACGACAACGAGTTCGGTTACTCCAACCAGGTCATCCGCATTGCTGAGGAGATCGCAGGCGCTCGTCCGCGGGTCTACCCGAAGCGCAAGCACATCGACGAGCTGTAAGTCGGCGGTCCTGGGCTTGAGCTGCTGAGCCCTCGAAGGCCCTCTTCCCCCTCCTAAGCCACGGGGGTTGCGGCGATGGGGAGGGCAGGGGAGGGGGACGGAGCTTTCGGTGCGGGAGGCCGCTATCGCTTACCGCTGGTGCACCTGGTTCAGCGCGGCTTCGGGCGCTGTTGGGCCGAGGGGTCGGCCGCCACTCGGTTCCAATCCGCGTGGGGGTCCTATGTGGATTGTCAATAGTCAGGCGAGACTTTCACGTACATCGTATGGGAGGGGTGTAGCCATGACTGATCGCCGGGCCGCATCGTGCGGGCCGGCGGTGATCAGCGCAGCGGCCTACGCAGCCGTGGCGATGGTTCTAGCAGGGATTTCTCGGAAGAACTCACGCCGAGTCAACAGGGCATAGATGACGTTGCAGCGGCTTCGGGCAAGCCACATCACCGCGGCATTGTGCTTCTGTCCTTCAGCCCGTTTACGCAGGGAGTAGTCGCGCGATGCGGGATGGCAGTGCGACGCGATCCACGCCGATCGAAACATCGCGTTTTTCAACTGTTTTTTGCCGGCCCTGGTGGGAAACTCGCCGCGGACCGACGTACCCGACTGCCGGGTGGTCGGCGTAAGCGGCTAAGTGTGCGGCGTCGGCGAAGTCCTGGCAATCGCCGATGGACAACACGATGTTAGAGGCGGTCGTGATGCCTACGCCGGGCATCGACATCAAGACCTGGGCAAGAGGGAACGATTCAAGCATCTCCTCGACTTGTCCGGCAATCGTGTCGCGCTGTGCTTGAAGCGCTTTGATGTTCGCCGCCAGCTGGGGAATGACCAATTCTGCTGCCGCAGTGCCGGGTACCGTGACAGTTCGCTCGGCAAGGGCGGCGAAAATTGCGTCAACCAGGGCAGCAGGGGCCTTCTTGGCGCGGTTGCGCATCCACTTCAGGACCCGGCCTCGACCTGCGGCGGCCAGTTTTGTCGGACCTTCGTAGTGGATGAGCGAGTCCAGCACCAGCGTGCGGGAGAGAATCTCGCCTGCAAAGACGCGCTCGAGTACGGGGCGAATCTCTGTGAGCACGCTGGGAAGGCGGTTTTTCGTTCGGGGGGCGGGGGTAATTTCAGTAAATTGAGCCTGGCGTAATCCGATAAGCATTGCCTAACCTAATACTGTTTCAGGTGGTGTTCCCGATCGGGAATCGGCAACGGAAGCGAGGCGGCGACGATGAACGGAAAACGTGGATCGACCGGAGAACCCCTCTCCGGAGGGGGAGCCGGGGACGCGGTGGCGTCGCAGACGGATGACGGGCGGTTGGTGCACGTCGCACCGGTCGCAGCTGGTGGCCGACCATCCATCCGCGACATGCTCGTCGCCGCCGCGATCGGCGTCGCGGGGTCTCTCATCATCGTGCCCCTGACCTACCTGCAGGTGTTCGCCGGCATCGCCCACGTTTATCTCGTCGCGGCGACGCTCGGGTTGTGGTTCCTGCAGTGCGTTGTTCCCCTCATCGTCGTCCGCAAGCCTGGCGCGAGCCTTATCGCGTGCCTTGCCATGGGCGTCGTGTCCGCGGCGACCACCCCGTTCGGCGTCGCCGCAATCGGGGCGCTGACTATGGAAGGATTGCTCATCGAGCTTCCGTTCATGGTCACCCTGTACCGGCGGTGGACGCGTCCCCAGTTCGTGGCGTCGGCGATGTTGTTCTCCGCGCTGATGGGAACGATGGCCCCGCGCGCAGTCGGCGTCGACTCGCCGACCACGCCCATGACCCTGATTAGCTTCGCCGTAGCCTTGGCATCGAGCCTGGTGTTTTTGGTCCTGGGCTTTGCCGTCGCAAAGGGGCTTCGCAGCCGCGGAGTCACCCGGTGACCGGCGGAGCACCCGCGTGCGCCGGTGCGACACGCGGGACGGCCCCGGCCCGGTTACGGGTTAGTGGCGCGGGCGTCCGGCACGCCGATGGGCGATGGGCACCCGACATGGTGGATCTCTCCTTCGATTTCGGCACGATTAACGCCATCACGGGACCCGTGGGATGCGGAAAGACGAGCCTGGCCCACCTCATCGCTGGACTGATCCCCTCGCACATCCCCATCGACCATGCCGGATTCGTGCACATCGTCGATGCCGACGGCACCGAACGCCCCGTGGACGGGGACCGGGTCACCTTCGTCGGGCAAGACCCGTCGACGCAGGTGCTCACGCTCCGAGTCGTCGATGACGTGTCGATGGCCCTCGAGTTTTCCCTCGTGGAAGCCGGCATCGTCGCCAAGCAATCAGCCGAGGCCCTATCGGAGCTCGGGCTGTCAGAGCTCGCGGAGAAGGATCCGTGGGCTTTGTCGGGTGGGCAACGCCAGCGGATGGCCATCGCCGGTGCTGTGGCCAGGGCGCCGGAGGTCATGATCTTCGACGAGCCCGCGGCCCACGTTGACGAGGACGGTCGTCGGTCGCTGTTCGCCGCCATCCGTGATTTGCGGGCCCCGGGGCGCGTTATCCTGCTCATCGAGCACGACCTCCGCCCGTTCGACGGGTGGGTCGACACGGTGACAATCCTCGATGCGGACGGGAGCGTCGCCGCGCACGGAGCACCGGAGGGCATCGCGGTGAAGGGCATTGCGACGTCGGCCGCGCCCGCCGGAGCGCCGGACGCCAGTACGCCGGGCACGGGGGCACCGGACCGTCCCGATTTGGAATCGGAGGCGGATGCCGTTCCACTGCTGGCCTTGACCGGAACCCACGTGGCCCGAGGCGGGGAGAGGATTCTGGACGGGGCCGATCTGACACTGGAACGGGGCGAGATTCATGCCCTAGTCGGCGCCAACGGAGCCGGTAAGTCCACCTTGCTGGCGGTGCTGTCAGGCCAGATGAAGGCGGGAGCGAACTTCCGGATCGACGGCGCGTCCGCCCGGCGCGTCCCCGACGCCTTCGCGTCGTGGGCGTTCCAGAACCCCGAGCACCAGTTCACCCGCGCGACCGTCGCCGCGGAAATCGACTCCGCGCTGGCCGGCACGGACCCGCACGGACCACTCGGCGCCGATGAGCTGCGGAAACTGCGGGAAGCCCTGTGCCCCAGGGCACTTGACCCCGTCTCGCCGTTCGTCCTGTCGGGCGGACAGAAAAGACGGTTGGGCATCTTCCTGGCGGTGGCGGCCAATCGCCGTTTGCTGCTTCTCGACGAGCCGTTGGCGCACCTGGATTCGCCGAGCTCGCGCATCGTACTGGATGCGCTAGCGGAATACGCCGGGGCCGGCGGAACCGTTGTGTTCACGTGCCACGACCGCCGTGTCGCGCGAACGTGGGCAGATAGGGCGAGCATCGTCGCCGAAGGGAAGGTCGCCTGGTCCGGTCCCGCAGCCGACCTGCCGGCTTCCCCGGAGTCGTCCCGGCGGGATCGCCCACTGCCCGCGGCCGGCGCACGGACGTCCTTGGACGAAAGCCCCTGGACCAGTGAATCCGCCGCTCGAAGGCGCGCGGGGTTGAACGCCATCACGATTGTCGCGGCGGTGATGTTCGTCCTCGTCGCCGGGCTGCTCTCCGGCGGAGACGCCGTTCTCGCCCTGACGGTGGTCGCGTTCCTCGCACTCGCTGCGATCGCGGAACGCGACGTTCGGGCGACGGCGGGGAAGGTCCTTTTTGTCCTGTTAATCGGGGTGTTCTTCGGCCTGCTCGGGTGGCGCTCCGAGTTCTACGGAGGTGGGGATGCGTCGGAAGCCGTCCGCCACGGCATCCATCACGGACTGCTGTTGATGGCCGTGTTCGCGGGGACGGTCCTGGTCTCCGCGTGCATGCGCGTCGAGGAGCTTTTCGACGCCATGGTGCAACGCCTCCGGGTGCCCTACACATGGTGCACCATAGCGATTTCCGGGGTGAGCATCGCAGCGTTCCTGCGCAGTGAAATCCCCCAGCTGACATGGGCGATTAGATTGCGCTCGATGCGACCGGAGCAGTCTTTCCGCTCCGGTTTCATTCGCGCGACGACGCCCGCGCGCATCGCTTTCCCGTTGTTCGTCAGCGCCGTGCGCTGCGCCGAAAAGCTGTCCCTGACCCTGGCGATGCGCAACTTCGGCCTCTATCCGCGGCGTACCTTCCGCACCGATCACCCCTGGCGAGTGCGTGACGGGTTCGCGGCCGCAGCGTCCGCCGCGGTCTTCGTCGCCGCCCTGGTGTCCGCAGTGACTTGACGGGCGCCTGGAACCGGCGGGTCCCGGGCCCGCGAGCGTTTCTGAGCTTGTGCGGAGACGCGCCCCACCCAGTTGCTTCACCCTTTCAACCCTTCAGACACATCCTCCGGGTCACGCCATGCGGGCCCGGTCCGCCCGGCACCGGCATGGCGCCGACAACCGAAAGAGGTACCAATGAACACGATCCGGACCATCAGCGACGTGCTTCGGGACAAGGCCGATGAGACGAAAAAGGGGATCACCTTCGTCGAGAATCGGCGGGACGTCTTCGTCCCGTATGGCCGGGTCCATGCGGAGGCGGTGGCGGGCCCGGTTGACGTCGACAGGGTGCGGAAGCTCTCGGACATGATGCCCGGGGCCCCGATCCTGGTCGACGAACGCAGTCACACGCTGCTCACCGGCGCAAACGGTGCCGTGGTCGTGGGCGAGGACCGGCTGCTCGACGTGTCCATCGTCAATGACGCTGCCGCGGAACCGGGTGCGGCGATGCCGGGTGATGCTGAATCGGACTTCTCTCAGGCGGGGGACGTGGATTCCGGGGATGGCTCCGGGGCGGTCCCCGCGTTCCCGGTGCGAGGTGGGACGGCCGGCGAAGCCCTTATCCAGTTTTCGTCCGGCTCCACGGGATCGCCAAAGGGCGTCATCGTAACCAACGAGTCCGTGCTGAACGGTCTGCGCGCGACGATCCCACGCCACGCACACCGGTACGAGAACAAGATGCTCACGTGGCTACCTTTGACCCACAACCTTTCGCTGATCGGCTTCCACGTCTACGCCCTTTTTTGTGGTTACGACCAGGTGTTGCTGCCGGTTTCCGAGGTGGTCGCCGATCCCCCGAGGTGGTTCGAGGCCGTGACCAGGCACCGGCCGAAACGACCGTCGTCCGGGCGACCGGCCCGGGTTCCTACAAAATGACCGCGGCGATTGCTGCCGCCACCGTTGTGGCGGTCGCGGGGAAGCCGGTCGCGCCGGGGTGCCGGGATCTCGTCGGCCACCCCCGGCTCCTCGAACCGGTCCTCGCCTTCGCCCGCGATGCGGGCATCCATATCGAGGTGCCGCATGACAACCCGACCACGGGGCCGCTGCCGACAGCGGCCCACTGCGATACCAAAGGAAAGGGGAAACGATGACGGATCAAGCTGAACGAGGTGCGGCGATTGTCGTCCGCGACCTCACGAAGAGCTACCCGATTGCGGGCAAAGCGGGCACCCCGCCCGAAGGCGGGGCAGGTGCCCCGCCGGACGGCGGCCGCAAGGGAAAGCGCGGTGCCCGGATGCGCAAGCATGTGCTCGACGGCGTGAGTTTCACCGTGCCCACCGGGGCGATCGTGTCGTTCCTCGGCCACAACGGTGCAGGCAAGACCACCCTCATCCGAATCCTGTCGACGCTCATCACCGCCGACTCCGGCGAGGTGAGCATCTTCTCGCGCGATGTGAAAGAGGACCCGGCGGGCGTGCGCGCTGACATTGCCACCACCGGCCAATTCGCGGCGATCGACGAGAACCTCACCGGCCGGGAGAACCTGGAGTTCTTCGGGCGGCTGCGCGGACTCGACCGCGCCGCCGCGGCCGCCCGCGCGACGGAACTGCTCGCGCAATTCTCGCTCGCGGACAGTGCCTCGACGCTGGCGTCGGCCTATTCGGGTGGCATGCGGCGCCGCCTCGACATCGCCGCGTCGCTGTGCGTCGTGCCCAGGCTGCTGTTCCTCGACGAACCCACGACGGGGCTGGACCCGGTCAGCCGCGAAGAGCTGTGGGGCTTCATCCGGCAACTGCGGGACGACGGAATGACCCTGGTGCTGACCACCCAGTACCTGGAAGAGGCGGAGGCGCTGGCAGACCACGTCCATCTGCTCAAGGATCGCCGCATCGTCGCCAGCGGAACGCCGGAGGAATTGCGCCGCGACTTCGGGTCGCACGTGCTCCGCGTGTCCTTTGCCACCGCCGCCGAGGCGGAGGCGTTCGCCCGCTGCCTCGGGGGAACGTGCCTGGACGGCGCCCGCGTCGCGGGGAAGTCGGTGGCCCTCGACGTCGACCCCGGACCGCGGGTCCTCGAGGCGGTGGCGCAGGCGATGGAGGCCTCGGAAGCGTCGCCGGATTCGCTGAGCGTGTCGCCGCCCACCCTCAACGAGGTGTTCATATCGATGAACGCAGGGGGTGCGGCGCGATGAGTGCGACGTCGGTCGCGGCGTTTCTCCGTCGGGATCTGCTGCTGTTGCGACGCAACACCGCGTCGCTGATCTCCATGTTCGTAGTTCCGCCCCTCTTCCTGCTGTGCCTGTACGCGGTGTTTGGGTACTCGGCGGGGCAATCCGGCTTCGGGTACCTGCGTTTCGTGCTCGGCGGCTGCCTGTTCCAGGCGGCGATGTTCACCGCCGCGGCGTCGGCGATGGCGGTGGGACAGGACGTCGAATCCGGGCTTGTTGACCGCGTGCGCGTGTTGCCCGGGGCCACAGGCGGCTATGTCGCCGGCAGGCTCGCCACCGATTTGCTGCGGATGTCCGCGTCGATCGCGGCGCTGCTGGTCGTCGCGTGGGCCTGTGGACTCGACATGGCTGTCGGTGACGTCGCGTGGACTGTCCTGTGGTCGCTGCTCGCCGCGGCGGTCCTGTCCCTGGTCACGGACGGGGTGATCCTGATGGTGCCCGCCCCGGTGTCGACGGCCTCATCGATCCAGGCGCTGGAAATGCTGCTGCTTATGTTCTCCACCGCGTTCATTCCGGCGACCGCTTTGGACGGCTCCCTGCGCGACGTCGTACGTCACATGCCGTTTTCGCCGATGATCGAGGTGATCAGGGCGGCATCCCCGGACGCCTTCCCGGATAGCGCCGGGGAAGAGGCAGCCCTGTGGCTCGGCGTCGCGGTGGTCGCCGGAATCGTCCTGTTCATCCGCCGGTTCACCTCGAGGAGCGAATCATGATCGACGCCGTCTCCGTGCATCTGCGGCGCATCGTCCACATTTGGCTGCGGCGCTCCGACTTCTGGTTCATGACGTTCATTGCTCCGCTCGTGTACCTGTTCATCGTCAACCGCATGTTCGGTGGCCTGGTCAGGCAGCTCACCGGAGAGTTCGAACTCCGGAACGCGGTCATCCTGGTCGTGACGGCGTGGGCGTTCATCCTGGCCATCACGGGATCGTCCACCGTGTTCGTTGAACGCAGCAATGGCTTCCACGAGCGGTTAATCACCATGCCGTCACCGTACGCGGCCGTGCCGGCCGCACGGATTATTGCCGAGTTCATCCGGATCATGGCGATGACGGTCGTCGTCGCGGCGGTGGCCGCCTTGCTGTCCGACGGCCTCCCGGAGGTGTCCTGGTGGTGGAGGATCGCGGTGACCGGCGCGATGGTTGCCGCGGCGGCCGCATGCACCGGCACGTACATCGCGTTCTCCATCACCAGCCCCCAGGGTTCCGTGGCTCTCATCCCGTTAATCATCGTTGCGATGTTCGTCAACACGGTGCTCATGCCCGCCGACCACTTCCGTCCTCTCCTGCGCGGAATCGCCGGGCACACCCCCGTATCCGCGGCCGGCGAGGCCGTCAACGGCACCGGGGCTGCGGGTCTGGTGGTCTGCGCGGCCTGGTTCTTAGGCATCGCCGTGCTCGCGGCGTGGGGCATCGCCGTGAAAATCAGGCCGGGGGAGTCTGCATGACGGGCACGTCCACGGGGGCGGCGCCGCCGATGACGGCCCGCGAACCCGAGCACCTAACCCGAAACCGCCGCGTGGACGCGGCCCACACACCCGGAGACAGAACCAGATGAAGTCGATTGCCCAGATCGTCCAGAACAACCGCAGACTCCTCGCGGCCTACGAGGACAAGGTCCAGCCGAGGTTCCTCAGCCGCTATGCGCGTGAACCGATGGACGCCGCCGCCGTGTATCGGAAGCTCCGTGCGCTGGATCCCGGGCCGGATGCGCCAGCCCGGGTTCTCGACCTCGGTTGCGGAACCGGGTGGCTCGCCCGCATGCTTGCCGCCGAGCCTCGCTATCGCAGGGCGAACATCGTCGGCTACGACCTGTCGCCCAATGCGATCCGCATCGCCCGCGAACGCGCCGCCGTCGAAGGGCTCGGGGCCCGGACGGAATTCCACGTCGCCGACGTCCTCGCGCCGCTCGCGGGAGAGCCCGGCGGGACCGATGAAATCTGGGTGTGCGGCGCGCTCCACCAAATGAAGGATGCGGGTGCTGTGCTCGGCAGGGTCGCCGGGCTGCTCGCCGACGGCGGCATCGCTTACGTGCAGACGTTCGCCGAGGATCCCGACGTGAACGAGCGGGTCGACATGGCCGTCATGGCGAAGATGGGCCACCGGGTGTTCCGGGGCAGCGAGCTCGAGGACCTCGCCGAAGCCAACGGGCTGAAGCTGGGCGGAGCCTCACACGCCGGCATGGTGTACTTCTGTACTCTCACGAAGAAAAGCGCAATCGGGGAGGCGGGCAAGTGAGCGCCGTGGACGGGACTGTAGGCCCGTGGTCACTGCTCGCCCCGATCCGGACACGGATGCGTGCGGTGGTCGCGTTATCCGTCCTGTCGTCGGTGGCTACCGTCGCTTCTCTGGTCGGCATCATCGACATCGCGATGACGTACCCGGAGGCCCCGGAGCATCGGACGTGGTTGGCCGTGGCTATCATCGTCGTCGCCGCAACGGTGCGCATGGCCGCGGACGGCGCCGCCGGCATGCTCTCGCACCGGGCGGATAACGACCTGCAGCTCCACCTTCGGCGCCGGCTGGTCGCCCAAATCCGGAAGTTGCCGCTGGGCTGGCTGGACGCCCGGCGCTCGTCGGGAATCATCGGGTCGGTTGAGAAGGACGTCGCGGCTATCCACCAGCTCATGGGCCACACCGTCGGTGAGACCGTGGTGGCGGTGCTGGTTCCCATGCTTTCCCTCATCGCGCTCGTTGCGGTGGATTGGCGGATTGCGGCGGTGGCGGTCGTCCCGGTGCTGGTCACCTTCGCCCTGATGGGCGTGATGATTTCGCGCGGAGCCGGTCTTCAGCGCGACTACGAGCGAGCCTCCGAAGGAGTGACGGCCGCGGTCATCGAGTTGGTGCGAGGTATCTCAGTGATGAAGTCCTTCGGACGCGCCAACCAGGGCGCGGGTCGCTACGATGCCGCGGCGCTGTCGTTCGTCCGTGCGTGGTCTGCCTGGTCCCGGCAGTCGAACATCTATCTCGGGGTCATCGACGTGGTGACGTCCCCGATCACAGTCCTCGCAGTGGTGTGCGGGGCCGGCCTCGCTCTGAGGGACGCCGCGGGCGGCCTACCGGAGGGGCTCGTCGCCGGGCTGGTTCTCGGCCTTGGACTCTCCGCGGCGATCGTGCGGGTGGCCATGAACTCCGAACCCATCATCGCGGGGATCGCTGCCCTGAAGTCCATCGCGGAGGTGCTGGGCACGCCGCCGATCGTCGAGCCCGCCGATCCGGTGCCCGCGCGCGGAGGCGCGCTCGAGGCCCGGAACCTGGTCTTCTCCTACGGCGATGGGCCGCGGGTCCTCGACGGGATGTCCGCGACGTTCGAACCGGGGACCCTCACTGCGCTGGTGGGGTCCTCCGGTTCCGGAAAGTCCACCGTCGCCCGGCTGTTGGCGCGTTTCTACGACCCCGTTGAAGGCTCGGTGCTGCTGGGCGGCGCCGATCTTCGCGACATCGCCGTGCGTGACGTGCACCGCTCGGTGTCGGTGGTGTTCCAAGATCCGCAGTTGCTCACGCTGCCGTTGCGGGAGAACATCCGGCTGGCCAGGAGAGACGCCACCGACGGCGAAATCATGGCGGCCGCGAAGCTCGCGAACCTCGATGCGGTCATCGCGGCGCTGCCGAAGGGCCTGGATTCGGTGGTCAACGTCGACGTGACCTTTTCCGGTGGTGAGGCGCAGCGCGTGGCCATCGCGAGGTCGATCGTCACGGACGCGCCGGTGCTCATCTTCGACGAGGCAACCGCTTACGCGGATCCGGCTTCCGAGGCCCTCATCCAGTCCGCAATCGAGCGTTTGGCCCGTTCACGGACGGTGATTGTGATCGCGCACAGGTTGAGCACGATCCGCAACGCCGACCGCATCCTCGTTCTCGACGGGGGAGCGGTCGCGGAGGCGGGTACCCACGACGAGTTGCTTGCGCGCGGTGGCCGCTACCGGGATTTGTGGCGCGCGTTCGCGCTCGACGACGAACCATCCGCCCCGCGGGGCACTGAATTAGACGATGAAAAGGCGGGGAACCGATGATTCGGGACTTGTGGTCGATGACGGATCGGCGCTCGAGAATGACGCTGGCGTGGCTCATTGCGTTGGCCGCGCTTGCCGCGCTGGCTCACGGAGCGGCGTTCGTCGCGCTGCTGCCGCTGCTGTCGGCTCTGGCCGAGGGAGATGATGCGACGGCGTGGCGTTTCACCGGCGTCATCGCCGGCCTCGCGGCCGCCCATGCGGTGCTGTCTCTCGCCGCGGGGACGGTCGGCAGGGCGAATTCCGCAGCGGTGCTGTCGTCCCTGCTGCGTTCCCTGGGCGAACGCGTGCTGACGTTGCCACTCGGGTACGTCACCAAGTCCACGGCCGGCCGCTTTTCGGAGATGGCATCGTCGGGTATCGCGTTCGCGGCGTCCGTGCCGCACGTGATCCTGCGGCCTGTCATCGCCGCGGCGGTTGCGCCGACCGTCATCGCCTTCGGAATTCTGGCGGTGGATTGGCGCGTCGGTTTGGTTCTCGTCGCGTCGGCGCCGGTGATCTTCTTCGCCTACCGGGCCATTGGTCGGGTCGGCGGGGAGTCGGACGAAGCGCATGCTGACGCCGTCGCTGCCGTCTCCGGCAGGCTGATCGAGTTCACCCGCTGCCAGCAGGCGATTCGCGCCGCGGGCGACGGTTCGGCGGCGGACGCGATGGTGGATGAGGCAATCCGGGCCCAACACGATGCGTTCGCGAAGGCGACGTCGACGCAGGGGGCGGCCATCGGACGACTGGGTTCGGTCGTCCATGCGGTGTTCACGGCGGCGGTGATAGTCGCCGTGGCAGTCGCCGCGACGGGCGGGATGGCGCCGGCGCATTTGGCGCCGATGCTCATCGTGGTCGTCCAGTTCACCGGACCGATCACCACGGCGGGAGCGTTGTCCGGCGGTTTCGGTGCGGGCCGCAACACGTTGGCTGCGTTGCGTGACCTGCGGGCAATCCCCGCCCTTCCCGAACCTGCCGCACCGGAGCTGCCCGACGGGCATGACGTGGAGTTCCGCGACGTGAGCTTCGGGTACGGGGATAAGAAGGTTCTCGACGGCGTCAGCTTCCGTGCACCTCAGGGAGCGCTGGTTGCCGTAGTGGGACCGTCGGGGGCGGGCAAGACGACGGTCATGCGGCTGCTGTCGCGTTTTCATGATCCGGACTCGGGGGAGGTCCTCATCGGCGGGGTACCCTTGCCTCGGATTGGCACCGACGGCGTGAACTCGCTGGTGACCCCGGTGTTCCAAGAGACGTTCCTTTTCGACTCGTCCGTGCGGGACAACGTGGTCTTCGCCGATCCCGGATTCGGTTCCGAGCCCGGTGACGGGGATCGCTTGCGCGAGGCCGCCCGGCGTTCCGGGGTGGACCGCATCGTGGAGCTGCTGCCTTCCGGGTGGGATACCCCGGTGGGGGAGGAGGGGACGCTGCTGTCGGGAGGCGAGCGGCAGCGCCTCGCCATCGCCCGGGCGCTTCTGAAGGATTCCCCGGTGGTGCTTCTCGACGAGCCGACGTCCTCGCTGGATGCGGCCACTGAGCGGGCGATCGTCGGCACGATGGAGGCGTTGCGCGGCGATCGCACCGTGATTGTCGTCGCCCATCGCCTGCACACCGTTCGCGATGCCGACCTCATCGTCGTGCTTTCGGAGGACGGGACGGTCGCAGAGCGGGGCACGCACGATGAATTGCTGGCGAAGGGCGGCCGCTACGCCGAGTCGTGGGCGTGCCGGACGGGGAGCTCCTCGGGCGCCTGATCCTCATCACCTGGTCGATGCCCTCACGGGCGCCCTGCCGCAGCTTCCCGAATCCCACCGCCAGGCGCTCGGTGGACAGAGCGAAAACGCCGACGAAAACGCCGAGCAGCACGAACACCGACGAGCTGTAAAGACTGAAGCTCCCGGGAACGTGAAAATAGCCCCCTTCCCGCTACTGCTACCGCCCGTGAATCTGGTTCTGCGCAATCTCCAGCCCGTGGCTGGCGATTAGCTCCACCGCCTCCGCAGCAGTGGGCAGAGTGAAAGCGAGCTCCTCGCGTTCCTTAGCATTGAAATTACGCAGCACGTAGTCCGCCGGATCTTGGCGGCCCGGAGGACGGCCAATGCCAATACGTACCCGCATGTAGTCCTTCGTGCCCAACGACTTCGTGGTCGAGCGCAGGCCATTGTGGCCATTCTCGCCCCCGCCGCGCTTGAGGCGCACCACGCCCGGGTCCAGGTCCAGCTCATCGTGGACTACCACGACGTCGGTAGGTGCGACGTTGAAGAACTTTGTCAGCGCCGCGACCGGTCCACCCGACAGGTTCATGTACGTCCGGGGCTTAGCCAGAATCACCTGCCGCTCGCCACCGTCGGAAGTCTTGAACCGAGTCTGGACTATCTCAGCATTCGACTTCTTGTGCACGCTAAACGACGACGGCATCGGAGAAGTGCGGCTGGCTAGTTCATCTAGCACCAGATGCCCGACGTTATGGCGGGTGAGTTCATATTTGGGCCCAGGGTTGCCGAGCCCCACGACAAGCAGAGGTGTGGTGGAGGCGTTCATGAGTTCAATCTTGGCACACAGCGCGCGGACTTCTGACTTCGGGGAGTTTCAGAAAAAAGAAAGGGACGGACAAAAGTCCGTCCCTTTCTTACGCAGCTGTGTTAGCTAAGCATGCGAGAGGTTAACTACTCAGCAGCCTCTTCCTCAGCTGGCTCATCCGGGGTCTCAGCCTCGCCCATGCCCTCGATATCGGCATCGACGTCACCAGCCGGCTCTTCCTCCGGCTCGACAATGTTGAAGATGAGCAGGTCAGCGTCGTCGGTGAGGACCAGGCCCTCCGGCAGGGTAACGTCGCCGGCGTGAACCATGGTGCCGACCTCTGCATCCTCGACGGAGACCTCGATCTCTTCCGGAATAGCCAGAACCGGTGCGTTGACCAGAATGGTCTCGGCATCCTGCATGAGCAGGGCGCCCGGAGCGAGCTCGCCAGTCGGAACGACCGGAACCTCAACCTCAACCTTCTCGTCACGGTGAATGGCGAGCAGGTCAGCGTGGTCGATGTCGAGGGTCAGCGGGTTCTGGTCAACAGCCTTGACCATGGACAGCTGGGACTCACCCTCGATGTTGACGTCCAGAACAGCGTTGACACCGTGGTTACGGATGACAGCGTGGAAATCCAGAGTGTCAACGAGGATGTGCTTCGGGGCATCCAGGTCAGCGCCGTAGATGACAACCGGGATGTCGCCAGCAACGCGGGCACGGCGAGCGGCACCCTTGCCGAACTCGGTGCGGTTACGAGCATCAATCTTGATGATGTTGGGCTTTGCCATGAAAATGGACTCCTAAACGATTCGATATTGAGTCGTCGAGTCGAGCACGTGCCGCATCCATGCCACCGTGGGCGCAAAAGTTGGGCTGCGAGCGTCGCGTCGATAACGGCAACCACCTACTGTGGCCGCCCTCGCCGAGACTTACCGGAGAAATTGTAGTGGACTAACAGGTCAAACAGCAAACCCCGCCACCACCAGCAAAACTAGGTTGCTGGTCGCGGCGGGATGCCCGTCGGCAAGCGGAAAGAACTTATGCCTGACCCTCGAAGAGGGTGGTGACGGAACCGTTTTCGAAGATCTCGTGGATCGTCTTAGCCAGCAGTGGTGCGATTGGCAGGACGGTCAGGTTGTCCCAGCCCTCGGTGGACTGCGGCAAGGTATCGGTGGTGATGACCTCGCGGGCACCGCACTTCGACAGGCGCTCGCGAGCTGGGTCGGAGAAGACGCCGTGCGTGGTAGCGATGATGACATCCTCAGCGCCAGCCTCACGCAGCACCTTGACAGCGCCGGCGATGGTGCCGCCGGTGTCAATCATGTCGTCGATGAGCAGACAGGTCTTACCGGAGACCTCGCCGACCACGCGGTTGGCGACAACCTGGTTTGCGACATCGACGGAACGGGTCTTGTGAATGAAGGCCAGCGGGGCGTCGCCCAGGGTGTTGGCCCACTTCTCGGAAACCTTCACACGGCCGGCGTCAGGGGAGACCACGACCAGGTTGTCCAGGGAGTAGTTCTTCTTGATGTACTCCGACAGAATCGGCATGGCGTGCATGTGATCGACCGGGCCGTCGAAGAAGCCCTGAATCTGGTCGGTGTGGAGGTCCACGGAGACGATGCGGTCAGCGCCTGCGGTCTTGAGCAGGTCAGCGACCAGGCGAGCGGAAATCGGCTCACGGCCACGGTGCTTCTTGTCCTGGCGGGCGTATGGGAAGAACGGCAGGATAGCGGTGATGCGCTTGGCTGAACCGCGCTTGAGCGCGTCAATCATAATCAGCTGCTCGATGAGCCACTTGTTCAGCGGTGCCGGGTGCGCCTGCAGTACGAAGGCATCGGAACCGCGGACGGATTCCTCGTAGCGCACGAAGATTTCACCGTTGGCAAAATCACGAGCGGTCATCGGAGTCAGCTCTGTGCCGAGCTCCTTGGCAACTGCCTCGCCCAATTCCGGGTGTGCCCTTCCGGAGAAGAGCATGAGGTTCTTTTGGTTATCGATCCACTGGCCGGTCATCTGCCGTCTAGCCTTCCTGGTCTTCCTTGTTGTTGTCAGCGTTGTCAGCTACCTGCGCCGCCTGCGCTGCCTCAGCAGCAGCGGTACCTGGACGCTTCCGCTCGACCCATCCCTCGATGTTGCGCTGACGGCCACCACTGACCGCCAATGCTCCCGGAGGAACGTCGTCCTTAATAACAGTACCTGCACCTGAGTACGCACCATCACCCACGGTCACCGGAGCGATGAACATGGTGTCGGAGCCGGTGCGAACATGCGAGCCGATAACGGTGCGGTGCTTGTTGACGCCGTCGTAGTTCACGAACACGCTGGAGGCACCAATGTTGGAGTGCTCGCCAATCTCCGCATCGCCGACGTAGGTCAGGTGCGGAACCTTCGAACCGTTTCCAATCTGCGCGTTCTTCGCTTCTACGAAGCCGCCGAGCTTCGCGCCGACACCGAGTTTGGTGTTCGGGCGAATGTAGGTGAACGGTCCGACCGTCGCATCCTCGCCGATCTCCGAATCGGAACCGTGTGTACGTACGACGCTGGCGCGCTTGCCGACGACCATGTTGGTCAGCGTCGTGTCCGGTCCCACGGTGGCCCCGTCGCCAATCACGGTCTTGCCGTGCAGCTGCGTGCCCGGCAGAATCGTGACGTCGCGGCCGACTTCCACCTCAACGTCAATCCACGTGGTGTCCGGATCGACGATAGTGGCGCCCCCGCGCATAGCTGCCTCGCAGGTGCGACGGTTGAGCTCGCGGCCAAGGGTAGCCAGCTGGACGCGGTCATTGACACCGGCGACGACGGTGGCATCGGCGAGGCGGTGACCGCGTACTGAGCGGTCGGCCTCACGGGCGATGCCGATGACATCGGTGAGGTAGAGCTCGCCCTGGGCATTGTTGGTGTCCAGCTGCTTGAGAGCGTTTGCCAGGGTCTCGGCATCAAATGCGTAGACACCGGAGTTGACCTCGGTAATCTCGCGTTCCTCGTCGGAGGCATCCTTTTCCTCCACGATGCGCAGAACTTCGCCGTCGGCGTTGCGAACGATGCGGCCGTAGCCGTGCGGGTTGTCAGCAGTGGAGGTCAGCACAGTCACGGCAGCGCGTGGCTTGCGGTTGTGTTCTTCGAGCAGCGCCTGGAGCGCTTCGGAATCCAGCAGCGGAACATCGGAAGTGGTCACCAGGATGGTGCCATCGAAGTTCTGCAGCTCGGGGTGCTCCAGCGCGCACTGAACAGCGTGGCCGGTACCGTTTTGCTCGTCCTGGTGGGCAATGACGACACCGTTGGAGTGCTCGGTGTCCGAGGCCCAAGTCCCGATGGCGTCGATTACCTTTTCGCGCTGGTGGCCAACGACAACAGCAATCTCATCCGGATTAATGCCCTTGGCGGCATAGAGCGCGTGCTCCAACATGGTACGACCGCCGATAGCGTGCAGCATTTTCGGCGTATCGGATTTCATTCGGGTGCCTTGACCCGCGGCGAGAATGACCACAGCGGTGGCCGAACCGTTCGACATGAAACTTGCTACTCCTCGGTCAGGGTGCATCACGGTCACGGCGGGGCGAAAAGTCACTTCTTAATTAAGGGGCCGGCCCCCCGCTTGCTCTCCCACCAGGACTCGAACCTAGAATGCCGGTACCAAAAACCGGAGTGTTGCCATTACACCATGGGAGAATGGGGCAAACGCGAAAAATTGCATGGCTGATTCGACGCTGATTCGACTCAGCCAACTCGCTTGCGCCTGCGATATACGATAGCAAGACTTTAGCCACTAATCTAAAAGCATGGCCTCCAATTCTCCGAGACGACGTATGACCGGTCCACAGCGCAAAGCTCAGCTGACAGAAGTCAGCCGTGGAATCTTTGCCGCCAAGGGGCTTGATGCCGCCTCAATGGAGGAGATCGCTGCCGCAGCTGGGGTATCAAAGCCGGTTGTCTACGAGCATTTCGGTACCAAAGAGCGGCTCTACCAGGCAGTCGTCGACCAGGAGATGAAGACCCTGGAGGCCACGATTAGGGAAGCGTTGTCCCTGGGACGCTCGCGTTACCGCATCGAACAGGCGGTGTTGGCACTGCTGACTTATGTGGAGGAAAACCCGGAGGGATTCTCCATTATTTCTCGCGACCCCGGCGTGGCGGGTGGCTATGAGACGCTGCTGAATAATGCCACTGAGTCGATTACGCCTATCCTTGCCGAGGCTTTCAAACGCGCCGGCTTCGACCCGGCCATGTCGGTGCTCTACGGAAACTGCATGGTCGGTATGGTTTCGCAGACCGCTCGCTGGTGGATGGAGAAGCGCAGTCCGGATAAGGAGACAGTGGCGGCGCACATCGTGAACCTGTGTTGGAACGGGCTGGCCGGCATGGAGGGTTCTCCGACTCTGCATGGCTCCGCTGATGTGCCAGCGGCCGCTGAGGGCGCGAAGTTCGGCGCAGGTGCCGCAGCAGACCCGATGCAGGTGGCGGAGAACGGCTAACCAGCACGCAGGGTGGATCCGGGGTGCATGGTTATATTGGGGCTATGCCAACTTCTGCGTCTTCCTCGGCGAAAGCCACACCCAGCATTCTGCCGAACCCGCTGTCGGGGCTGGAAAGCCTCGTTGTCACGGATCCTCAATTTGTCGGCGTGCTCGGGCGCATCGGCGAAGACGAGCTGGCGCTCACGGGTGCGGACGCGGTGCGTTCGCACCTTATTTACGCCATGTCTACGAAGGTGCCGGTGCTGGTCGTCACGGCTACCGGCCGTGAGGCGGAGGACCTGACTGCCGAGGTCAAGTCGATGATCGGCGACCGTGTAGCTATGTTCCCCTCGTGGGAGACGCTCCCGCATGAGAAGCTTTCGCCAGCGGTGGATACCGTGGCGCAGCGTCGTAAGGCGCTTTACGACGTTCGCCGGGGCAAAGTCGACGTTCTGATTGCGGCGGTGCGCTCGTTGGTGCAGCCGATTGTGGACGACCTCGAGGCTGAAGCCAGCGCCCCCATTCACGTCCAACTGGACCGGGACTGCGAGAACCTGGTTGAGCGGCTGGTGCATCACGGCTATTCGCATGTGGACATGGTCGGCAGGCGTGGCCAGTTTGCCGTGCGTGGCGGCATCGTCGATGTTTTCCCTGCGACCGAAGAGCTGCCGGTACGTATCGAGCTCTGGGGTGACGAGGTCACCGACCTGCGCGCCTTTTCCGTCGCTGACCAGCGCACGATCTCTGAGGTAGAGGTCGACCAGCTGGATATCTTCCCGTGTCGTGCACTGCTTATCGACGACGACGTGAAGGCCGCCGCGGAGAAACTCGCCACCACGCGCTCGGGTCAGGTCCAAGAAATGCTCACCCGCATCGGCGATGGCCAGTGGGTGGAGGGCATGGAATCGCTGATTCCGCTGATTAGTCAGCATCCGATGAAGATGCTCACCGAGGTCATGCCGGAGAAAACGCATGTGCTCATGTGCGGGCCGGAGCGCATTCGCTCCCGCGCACAAGACTTGATCAGTGCAGGCGAGGAGTTTATGGCCGCAGCGTGGGAAACTGCTGCGATGGGTGGCTCGGCGCCAATCGCCACGGATGGGCTGGAGCCCAGCGCGTACCGCAGCTTGGCCTCTATCCCGATGCCCACTTCGTGGCATATTTCCCCGCCCGGCATGTTGGAGGCGGGAGTCACCGAAGATGATGTGCTGCCACTGACCTTCGAGCCTGGGCCCGCGCCACGCGGCGACTTAAAGGAAATTGGTCACCTGATGAAGCAGCTGCGCGATGCCACGGTCGCGGGGGAGCGAGTGGCGTACGTGGCGGCGACGCCCGCGGGGGCGCGTCGGCAAGCGGAAAAGTTTAGGGAAGCCGGAATTGCGACGCGCATGGCGGCGGGCCCGGAGTATCCCGAGTCCGGAAGAATTACGGTCTACCAGGGTGTTTTGCACGGTGGCCTGGTGTTCCCGCGAATCCCCGGTGGCGCGCTGACTCTGATTACCGAGCAGGACATCACAGGTAACCGCATCGCGGAAGGCGCGCTTGGTGGGCGCCGCAAGCCAGCGAAGCGCCGTGGTCAGGTGGATCCGCTGGCGCTGAAGGCCGGTGACTATGTCGTGCACGACACGCATGGCATTGGTCGGTTTGTGAAGCTCACTGAGCGCACCATCGGCACGGGCGAGGATCAGGCTCGCCGCGAGTACGTGGTGCTCGAGTACGCACCGAGCAAGCGCGGAGGCCCCTCGGACCAGCTCTACGTGCCGATGGAGAGCCTGGATTTGCTGTCGCGCTATGTCGGCGGTGAAAAGCCCGCGCTGTCGAAGATGGGCGGCTCGGACTGGAAGTCCACCAAGCGCAAGGCCCGTGGTGCCGTCCGCGAGATTGCGGAAGAGCTGGTCAAGCTCTACGCCGAGCGCCAAGCCGCGCCGGGCCACGCGTTCGCGCCGGATACGCCATGGCAGCAGGAGATGGAGGATAACTTCCCCTTCACCGAGACCGAAGATCAACTGCAGGCCATCGACGAAATTAAGTCCGACATGGAAAAGCCGGTGCCGATGGATCGCGTGCTCATCGGCGATGTCGGCTACGGCAAGACCGAGGTGGCACTGCGTGCTGCCTTCAAGGCTGTTCAAGATGGCCGTCAGGTGGCAGTGTTGGTGCCGACCACACTTCTGGCGCAGCAGCACTTGACCACTTTCACCCAACGTATGGAGGGCTTCCCGGTCACCATCCGTGGACTGTCCCGCTTCACCTCGCCGAAGGACTCCAAGGAGGTCCTCGAAGGGTTGAAGAACGGGACGGTCGACATTGTTATCGGCACGCATCGTCTCCTGCAGACCGGCGTGCAGTGGAAAGAACTCGGCCTGGTCATCGTTGACGAGGAGCAGCGTTTCGGCGTCGAACACAAGGAACACATCAAGGCGCTACGGCACCACGTCGACGTACTCACCATGTCCGCAACGCCAATTCCGCGCACGCTCGAAATGTCGATTGCTGGCATCCGCGAGATGAGCCAGATTCTCACCCCGCCGCAGAATCGTCACCCGGTGCTGACATACGTCGGCGCGCAGTCCGACAAGCAGGTCGCCGCAGCTATCAGGCGAGAGCTGCTTCGCGACGGCCAGGTGTTCTACCTGCATAATAAGGTGGAAACCATTGACAAAGTCGCCCAGACTATCCGCAATTTGGTGCCCGAGGCCCGCGTGGTAGTGGCCCACGGTCAGATGGGGGAGGAGCAGCTGGAGCGCACGGTCGATGGCTTCTGGCAGCGCGAGTACGACGTGCTGGTGTGTACCACCATCGTGGAGACCGGCCTGGATATTGCCAACGCCAATACGTTGATTGTGGAAAACGCGCACCATATGGGCCTTTCCCAGCTGCACCAGCTGCGTGGTCGTGTGGGCCGTTCCCGTGAGCGCGCCTATGCCTACTTCCTCTACCCGGAAAATCAGACGCTGACGGAGACTTCCTACGACCGTCTGTCCACGATCGCGCAGAACAATGACTTGGGTGCCGGTATGGCTGTGGCCATGAAGGACCTGGAAATGCGCGGTGCCGGAAATATCCTCGGTGCGGAGCAGTCCGGTCACATTGCCGGTGTCGGCTTCGATATGTACGTCCGACTGGTTGGCGAGGCCGTGGCCGCGCTGAAGGCAGTGGCCGATGGTGAAACTCCGGATGCTTCCGATAACGAACCGAAGGAAGTGCGGATCGATTTGCCGGTCGATGCGAATATTCCGGCCGAATATGTGTCGTCGGAACGCCTACGTCTAGAGGCGTACCGCAAATTTGCTGCCGCCAGTGCGCTGGACGATATCGACGTAGTGCTCGAAGAGCTTGTTGACCGTTACGGAACCCCACCCATTGAGGTGGAGAGACTGGCGGTTATTTCACGACTTCGAATTATTTGCCGGGAATTCGGCGTGCATGAAGTTCAAGCCATGGGTGCGCACATTAGAATAACCCCTATGGAGCTTGCTGACTCCAAGCAGGTGCGTCTCAAGCGCCTGTATCCACAGGCGACCTATCGTGCGGCAACGCGCACGGTTTCCGTCGGAATGCCGAAGGAAGGGCGAGGGTTGCGGGCAAAACCTGTCCGCGATATTGCATTGGTGCAGTGGGTAGCAGACTTCTTGACATCGATGGCGGGAATTCCACGTATGGATATCTCGCACATGGGAAAGGACTAGAAACCGTATGACTATCATCAAGCTCGATAGCCGCTTTCCAACAGCGATTCCGCTGGAAGCCGCTAGCCTGCTGACCGGTGAAGTCAGCTACACCGAAGAAGTCCCGATCCGTGTGCGCTGGGCAATCGCCGACGCCGGTGGGCACTCGGTGTCCCAGGCGGAGATTCTGGTCACCACCGATATGGAAAACGACGAGGTACTCGATCGCCTCGATGCGGGCGAGAAGGTCTACTCGGTCGAGCTGGATGATGCGCAGGACCCAGCAGCTCCGGCAGCTCAGGTTGCGGCGGCTCCCCAGCAGGACTCGGTGAAAGAACCTGAGTCAGAACCGGTTGCAGAGCCAGGGGCAGAGCCTGTTGCAGAACCGCTGACTCCGCAGGAACAGCTTGCCGCAGCTCGTCTGCCCCACGTCGTCGAGGCCGTGGACATCATGGCGGCAGCACGGCGCACGGGGCAGTGGGAAGCTCGCCAGACGCACAAGAGCCTGCTGCCGTATCTCATTGAAGAGACCTACGAGTTTGTCGACGCAGTCAACGAGGGCGGTGACATTCGTAGCGAGCTGTCAGATCTGCTGCTGCAGATCCTCTTCCACGCTGAAATCGCGGAGGACTTCGACTTCGACGATGTGGCGACCGACTTTATTTTGAAGATGCGCGCTCGTCAGCCGTACCTCTTCGACGGCACTGTGGCCGAGGGAGAGATGGTGTCGGAGGAAGAACAGGAGCGACTGTGGGCTTACGGCCGCGGACGTCCGCGCTCGAACCCGGCCACACAGCTGCCAGCTCTGACTTTGGCTGAGGAAGCCATCCGCCGCGCACGTGCACTGGGACTGTCCGATGCAGACATTCCAGTGGAGATTCTGGTCCCGACCCCGGGGCTGGAGACTGAGTCCGGTGCGGAAGAACGGACCCGACAGGCTTCACGCGCATTCCTGACTGAGCTGGCCCAGATGGAGAATCAGCAGGCCGGCAGTGCTGAGCAGTGGGCAGCGGGCAGCGAAGATAACGAAGAGGCTGAGGACTTCGGCCCGTCGGAAAGCGACAGCTAGTTTCCAGCAAAAGTGATTTCTGTCCTCGAGTTTGAGTGATTTTTACGGTCTACCCCGTAGAGTAATTCCCCATGCCTTCTAATTCTCCCTTTGATGAATACGCGCACCCCGCACCCCGCGGGGCGAAGCCGCGTGGCCGCAGTAAGGGGAAAAAGAAGTCCTCGAGAGGCTGTGGCTGCCTCGGTCTAACCTCCCTGGCGGTGCTGATCATCATTGGCACGGTTGGGGCGTTGGCTATGTTCACTGGACCCGTAATCCCGTCGTTGACCAAGAAGCCGATTCCGGATAATGTGCCGCCTGCTGCGGCTGAGCCACCGCCGATGATTGATGTCAACGCGCCCGGGCGCACCTCGGAACAGCTCCGACAGTGGGCGCAGCAGATTTCCCCGAAGACGGGTATTTCTGAGGACGCTCTCCGCGCCTACGGCAACGCATATGTGATTGCGGCAGAACAGTTCCCGAACTGCCACCTGGAGTGGAACACGCTTGCAGGACTGGGCAAAGTGGAGACTAATCACGGCACGTACTCGGGCAATTGGCTCAAGCCGGCTCATATCGGCGCCGATGGGGTAGTCAGTCCGACGATTATCGGTCCGCCGCTGGACGGCACGAGTGGGTTTGCTGAGGTTCTCGATACTGACAACGGTGAACTCGACGGTGACACAGAGTATGACCGCGCTGTGGGGCCGATGCAGTTTATTCCCGAGACCTGGCATCGTTTTGCGATGGATGCTTCTGGTGATGGCGTCGCCGACCCCAACAACATCGACGACGCAACTGCGACCACCGCACGGATGCTCTGCAGTGGGGAACGCGACCTCGCCACCCCGGAAGGGTGGGCATCTGCAATTCGCTCATATAACCAGTCTGAGCAGTATCTTCGCGATGTTCGGGACGCTGCGGCGAACTATGCGCTGAATCAGCCCGCATAGGGTGAAAAGGATTTAAGGCGAAGGTCGGCAAACCGTGCCACAATTGGAGTCATGTGCCGGAACGGTTCCGGCGGAAAGGTGACCTATGGCTGCAATCATCGAGTTGAACGCACGCGAAATTCTGGACTCCCGTGGTAACCCGACCGTTGAGGTTGAGGTGCTGTTGGAAGACGGCGCTGTGGGCCGCGCTGCGGTTCCGTCCGGTGCCTCCACCGGCGTTCATGAGGCACACGAGCTCCGCGATGGCGGAGACCGTTACCTGGGCAAGGGGGTCGAGAAGGCTGTCCGCGCTGTGCTCGAGGAGATTGAGGACGCAATTATTGGCCTCGAGGCTGAGGACCAGCGTCTGGTTGACAAGACCATGATTGAGCTGGACGGCACCGACAACAAGTCCCGCCTGGGTGCTAACGCAATCCTGGGTGTTTCCATGGCTGTTGCCAAGGCTGCTGCTGAGTCCGCTGGCCTGGATCTGTTCCGCTACGTCGGCGGCCCGAACGGTCACGTTCTGCCGGTTCCGATGATGAACATCCTCAACGGTGGCGCACACGCTGACTCCGGCGTTGACGTCCAGGAGTTCATGATTGCTCCGATTGGCGCCCCGACCTTCAAGGAAGCACTGCGCGTCGGTGCTGAGGTCTACCACGCACTCAAGAAGGTCATTAAGGACAAGGGCCTGTCCACTGGCCTCGGTGATGAGGGCGGCTTCGCTCCGTCGGTTGACTCCACCAAGGCTGCACTGGACCTGATTGTTGAGGCAATTGAGGCCGCAGGCTACAAGTTGGGCGACGATGTCGCTCTGGCTCTCGACGTCGCTTCTTCCGAGTTCTTCAAGGACGGCAAGTACCACTTCGAGGGCGGCGAGCACACCGCTGAGGAGATGGCAGCTGTCTACGCTGACCTGGTTGAGAACTACGCCATCGTCTCCATCGAGGATCCGCTGCAGGAGGATGACTGGGAGGGCTACACCACCCTGACTGCTCAGCTTGGTGACAAGGTCCAGATCGTCGGCGACGACTTCTTCGTCACCAACCCGAAGCGTCTGGCAGAGGGCATTGAGAAGAAGGCCGCTAACGCTCTGCTGGTCAAGGTCAACCAGATCGGTACCCTGTCCGAGACCTTCGAGGCCGTCGCAATGGCTCACAACGCCGGCTACAAGTCCATGATGTCCCACCGCTCCGGTGAGACTGAGGACACCACTATCGCTGACCTGGCCGTCGGCCTGAACTGTGGCCAGATCAAGACCGGTGCTCCGGCTCGCTCCGAGCGCGTTGCTAAGTACAACCAGCTGCTGCGCATCGAAGAGTACCTCGGCGATGCCGCAGTCTACGCTGGCCGCAGCGCTTTCCCGCGTTTTAAGTAAAGAGCTGAGGCGCTGCGAAAGCTGCGTCTAGCACTGCCCGTCCGCACCACGCACGTGGTTGTGGGCGGGTTTTTGTTATTTCATCGGCTGGCGGTCGGGTAGAGTGTGGGGCATGAGTGCATCGGACCGATCTCGCCGCGGAACACAGTCGCGCCCTGCAGGGGCGGGGCAGCGTTCGGCAGCGGCAATCGCATCGGGAATGCGCTCGCTGAGCACGGCACAGAAGATCGGTATTGGTCTGCTGGTGCTTTTCTTAGTTTCTGTTCTCGCAATTCCGCTGCGGACTTTTGCACAACAACAGGCGGATGTCGCCGCCACGCAGGACAATATTGCTCGCATGGAACAGCGAATTAAGCAGTTAGAGGATGAAAAGGAGCTGTACTCCAACCCCGCCTATGTTAAGGAGCAGGCACGTCTGCGCCTGGGGCTGGTAGAGCCGGGGGAGACCCCATTCCGTATCCTCGATCCGGCCGTGGGCGAACAGCCTGTGACGCAGCCGGAGGAAATTCCGCAGCACCAGGCTAAGAAGTGGTACGAGACGCTGTGGGATTCCATTTCCATCCCGCCCGAACCCGAAGAGACTCGCCCTAATCCGGGGCGCGATCAGGCAACGAGGCCAGAGAGCTTGCCGACGGTACCGGAGTCCTAAACCTCCGTAGGGCTACCTGGGGCCTCTCGGTGAGGTTGCATGCGCGGCGGAGTGTGCCGTCGTAAAGCGAAGCAACGCGCTTGTAAGGCGACTGTGAGATTATGTGTCAGTAAAAACGGAAGCAAAAGGAGTGTGACCGATGTCTGTGGATACCGCAGATTTGGAAGTGATAGCGGAGCAGCTCGGACGTGAACCGCGGGGTGTAGTGGACATCTCTTACCGCAGCCCCGACGGCACTCCTGGTGTGGTCAAGACGAAGCCGCGCTTGGACGATGGCACTCCGTTTCCCACGCTCTTTTACCTGACTGATCCGCGACTCACCGCGGAGGCCTCCCGGTTGGAGACGACTGGCGTGATGAAGGAAATGACCGCGCGTCTGGAAAGCGACGAAGAGCTCGCCGCCGATTACCAGCGTGCACATGAGGCGTTTCTGGCAGAGCGCAATGAGATGGAAGACCTGGGCACGGACTTCTCCGGTGGCGGCATGCCGACGCGCGTGAAGTGCCTACACGTTCTTATTGCCTACGCGCTGGCCAAGGGGCCGGATCACTTCCGACTGGGTACTGAGTCGGTGGCGCTGGCGGCGGAGAACGAGAAGCTGCGCGGCACCGCGATTCCTGCAGATTGGCCCACGATTGCCGAGCTCGGTGTTGCGTATCCGGGGGTGGAGGGATAAATGACGACCCTCGCTGCCGTCGACTGCGGTACTAATTCGCTTCGCCTGCTTATCAGCCGGGTCGAGGTCGTCGATGGAGTTCTCGAAATCACAGAACTGCACCGACTGATGGAAATCGTCCGCCTTGGCCAGGGCGTGGACGCCACTGGCATGCTGGCTCCAGAGGCGCTGGAGCGCGTGCGGGAGGCTCTGACGAAGTATGCGGAGCTTATGCAGGTCGAAAAAGTGCAAGCAGTCCGAATGGTGGCGACATCGGCGACACGCGACGCAAGCAACCGCGACGATTTCTTCGCCATGACCCGCGAGATTCTCGCTCCGTGGGGTGCAGAGGCCGAGGTTATTTCCGGCGACGAGGAAGCCGCGCTGTCCTTCCGCGGGGCGGTAGATGACTTGGAGCCCGAGCTCGGTCCGTATTGCGTCATTGACGTCGGCGGTGGCTCCACCGAGGTTATTGTCGGTGACCACGATGGTACGGTAGCCGGTTCTGATTCCGTGGCTATGGGCAGTGTGCGCTTGACCGAACGGTTCCTGCAGGCCTCGCCACCGACGGCGGAACAGGTCCAGGAGGCGCGTTCGTATGTTGCGGAGCTGGCCGACGAGATTGTTGCGAAGGTGCCTGTCGACAAGGCTCGCACCATCGTCGGCTGCGCCGGGACCTTCACCACGCTGTCGGCGCTGGCGCAGGGCCTAGAAACCTACGACCCGGAGGCAATCCACCTGTCGCAGCTGCGCTTTGCGGCGTTGCGTGCGCTGACCGCGTCCGTCGTCGAGACCGATGCGGAATCGCTCGCTGCGAATCCGGTCATGCATCCGAAGCGCGCGGATGTCTTCGCCGGTGGCTCGATCATTGTGGACGGGCTGATGGACATGTTTGAGGCTCTGCCGGGTGCCGAAGGGACGCAGGAAGGGCAGCGCTTCTTCTACATCAGCGAGAAGGATATCCTCGACGGGATTGTGGCGAGTTTGGTAGACACCCACATCGCCCATTAATCTTTCTTAGGGGCCCCTATAGCCCAATTGGCAGAGGCAGAGGACTTAAAATCCTTTCAGTGTGGGTTCGAGTCCCACTGGGGGCACCAAAAGGCCAGGTCGGAGAGTTTTCTGACCTGGCCTTTTGCTATCTGTGTGCGCTACATGCGGATTACGGCAGGACGTTGAACTTCTTGCCGAGGACAAGTGCCGTGTTGAACACCTTCGAGTACAGCTCACGCGGCATCTGTGGCATCGACACAGGGGAAAGGCGCTGCACGGTCACTGTCTGCTCATCGGTGTACTTCAGCAGGCCGCCCGCTGCTTGACGACGGCCCACACCCGAATCCTTGAAACCACCCATCGGGGCATCGACAGACGCGAAGGCCGCAGCAAAACCATCGTTGACATTGACGGTACCGGCCTCAAGCTGTGGAGCCAGCTCCTTTGCGCGACGCGGGGAGGTCCACAGCGAAGCGTTGAGGCCATAACGGGAATCGTTGGACTTGGCGATAGCCTCATGGACGTCCGAGACGCGCTGGAGGACTACCACCGGGCCGAATACCTCTTCGGTCAGCAGGGCGACGCCCTCCGGGACGTCGGTAAGCACGGTCGGCTCGTAGAACAGCGGTCCCAGATCCGGGCGAGGACGACCGCCGGCCAGCACGGTGGCGCCGGCCTCGATAGCCTCGTCGACCATGGACTTGACGGTGTCGAACTGGCCCTGCGACTGCAGGCAGCCCATCTCGGTTTCCCATTCGTAGCCAGCGCCGATGGACATTGCCTTCACGCGGTCGGTGAATGCCGGGACGAACTCGTCCCAGACTGAGTCCACGACATAGATTCGCTCAATGGACACGCACAGGTGACCGGAGTTGGTGAAGCAGCCAATGCGTGCGCCCTCGACCGCGCGGTTGATGTTGGCATCTTCAGCGACAATCAGCGGGTTCTTGCCGCCGAGCTCCGCGGAGAAACTGATCAGGCGTTCGCCGCACTGCTGTGCCAGCGAGCGGCCGGTCTCGGAGGAGCCGGTGAACATCAGGAAGTCACACTGGCCGACAATGCCCTGGCCGACAACGCGACCGGGTCCTGGAATGACCTGGAAGAGATCCTCCGGAAGGCCAGCGCGGTAGAGCAAATCGACAGCGAAGAGAGCGGTAAACGGAGTGGTGCTGTCCGGCTTGAGCACGATGGCGTTACCGGCCATCAGTGCAGCCAGCGCATCGGAAACCGCGAGGGTCAGCGGGTAGTTCCACGGAGCAATAACACCGACGACGCCCTTTGGGTGGTGGTAGACGGTGGTCTTGGAAAGTACCGGGACCGCGCCGTGCGCTCGCTTCGGCTCAAGCAGTTTCGGGCCCTGATTGCCGTAGTAGCGGGCGGTGATAGCGGTGTGTACGAGCTCCTCGTGGGCACTGGCGCGGTTTTTACCGGTCTCGGCCTGCAGCAGGTCCAGCACCTGGTCGCAGTGGGTAAAGAGCAGGTCGTGGAAGTGGTGCAGCACTTCGCCGCGCTTTTCCGGCGCCATGCGGGCCCACTTCTTCTGCGCGGCACGGGCACGCTTGAAGGCCTCGTCGACATCGGCCTGGGTACCGACAGGAATCTGCGCCAGCTCCTGGCCGGTAAATGGTGCCGAGATAGTGGCGGTCTTCGACTTATCAGCTACCGTGACGCGCTGAAGAAGGCGGGCAACGAGCTCGTCGTTAAGCGGATTGCGGATGGTAGTTCGGTTTGTCGTAGCAGTAGATGCTGTCATGGCACAGATACTACTGTTGCGCGGCGCCCCGAGATAGTAAATTTGGCAAAACTACAAAAACTTAGAAAACTTTAGTAAGTAGTCCAGCCCATCCGACGGTTGCGGTCCGGGTCGCGCGGGCCATCGTTGCCGAACTCGAACGGTTCGTGGCCGTCGACATCGCCGTAGCGCATCTCCGGGTCATCATCCAGATCGTCGTCGACGTCGATGTCCGGCTTTTCCTCGGCCAACCGCTTGCCGAGAGTGTCATGCGGAGAAGCGCCCCGCCAGCGGTCCGGCGGATCCATTACATAATTCTCGCCATCACCGGTGAGGAAGTCGCCATCGAGTCCCTCTGAGCCATCGAGCGTGGTCTCGTCGAAATCACCAGTGGTATCCGGATCGTAGTCAAGGCCATCAGACATCTTGACCAACCTCCTGTTTCATAATCACTCATGTGGTGCCCACGCCTGGCGACTGTGAGTTTTTCCGCGATTACAAAATCACCGCCAGCAGGCGAGGAATTACCTTGATACTAACTGTTTTTCAGGGTTGGGAACAATACCTTTACATCGCCCGTTGTAGAAAGTGTAGGCAAACGTAAGCGCGTGTGCCTGAATACAAAACGTAAGAAAAACTGAGAAAAGAAAGAAGGACGACGTGCGCGAAAGCAGCAATCCTGCATTCAGTTCACTTACTAAGACCGTCGCCCGCGGACAGGCGGGCGCACATCACTACGGCCAAGGTCAGATGGGCGCTGGCTACGGGGATAACCCGTACCAGTCGCAGGTTGCCGCCGACTACCGTCCGATGACGGTCGACGATGTCGTTTCCAAGACCGGCATCACGCTGGCAACCATCATCGTTTTGGCTGCGGTCAATTTCTTCATTGCCGTCAGTGTCTCCACCAGCCTGGCCATGATTCTGACCATTGTCGGCGCCATCGGTGGTCTGATTACTGTTTTGGTTTCCACCTTCGGCAAGAAGTACGGCTCCGCGCCGGTTACCCTCACCTACGCGGCCTTCGAGGGCCTCTTCGTCGGTGGCATCAGCTTCATGTTCACTGCTCCAATTCAGGGCGTTGCCGCTGGTGCGCTGATTATGCAGGCCGTGCTGGCTACCCTGGGTGTCTTCATCGGTATGCTCTTCGTCTACAAGTCGGGCGCTATCCGCGTGACCCCGAAGTTCACCCGTTTTATGAGTGCGGCTCTGATTGGTGTCCTGGTCCTCATGCTGGGCAACCTGGTGCTCTCCCTGTTCGGCCTGGGCTTCCCGCTGCGTGACGGCGGCATGCTGTCGATCATCTTCTCTCTGGTCTGCATCGGCCTGGCAGCCTTCAGCTTCCTGATTGACTTCGATCAGGCTGATCGCCTGGTTCGCGCTGGCGCTCCGGCTCAGTACGCCTGGGGTGTCGCCCTCGGTCTGGCTGTGACCCTGGTCTGGCTCTACACCGAGATTCTGCGTCTGCTGTCCTACTTCAGGGACTAAACGCTAGAAAACTAACTAACGCACAAGCGCCGGGTAGCCCGTTATTACGGGTTGGCCGGCGCTTTGTTGTTGGCAGTCGACGTATTGACCGATAGGGCTGTGCAGTGTGACGTCGTAAAGCGCGATATCGAAGCGGGAGAGGGCACAAAAAATGGACCGATAGGCCATATGGGCTTCTATCGGTCCAAGAATCGGGCACTGTGGCCCGAAGTTGCCGCCTGGGTTGAGGCGGTCTAACGCCGGGAGCGCTTAGGCGTCCATCTCCGGGTCGTACGGCTCAGCCTTGACCACAGTGACAGACACTTCGTCGCCGCTCGGGGAAGCGTAAGTGCGGGTCTCGCCCTCCTTAGCGCCGACCAGAGCCTTGCCCAGCGGGGAATCGGTGGAGTAGGTCTCCAGGTTCGGGTTGGAGGAGTCAGCGCCACGGGTACCGATGAGGAAGGTCTCGGTGTCGTCTTCGTCGCCGTCGTAGTAGACGTGGACCACGGTGCCGACCAGAGCCACACCGGACTCCTGCGGAATCTCGCCGACGGTGGCGCGCTGGAGCAGGTCTTCGAGGTAGCGGATGCGTGCCTCTTCCTGTCCCTGCTGCTCGCGGGCGGCATCGTAGCCGGCGTTTTCCTTCAAGTCGCCCTCTTCGCGGCGCTCGTTAATCTCGGCGGCGATGACCGGGCGGTTTTCATATAGCGCCTCAAGCTCGCCCTTGAGCTTGTCGTAGGACTCCTGGGTGAGCCATGGGCTATTGTTCTTTGCCTCAGTCATGGTTCCTCCTGTGTTTTGGCTATTTAATACAAAAGCGGCCCCGCTTGGGGCCGTCGGCTGCGTCACAGGATAGCACTGTCACGCCACATGGCAATAACAGGCGCGTCGGAGTGTTGTTGCGCACGCTTTACGACGTGCCGTGAAAGCGCATAATCCTCAGTTGCGAAAGGCGGTTACTTAGCAGGTGCGAGGAACTCCGGAATGTCGGTGGAGCAGCCGTAGACATCGCCTGCGACGGCCAACTCGCGGGTGGCAATGGGGACGTCCATACGCACCGTAGCGGGGCCGCCGCCCGGAATGAATACGTCGCGACGGCCGACCTCTGCCACGTCATAGTTCAGCGCGTAGATAATGCAGTAGCTATCCAGCTCCGGCTTTTCGCGGGTGACGTCCAGGGTGAAGATGAACTGCTCATCTTCCTTACCTGGAGTGCGGCTCCAGCCCGCTTGCGTTGCAGAGACATCCGGGGCGGAGACGCGGTTCATCTGAACGAAGATGTATGCGCCGGCGATGACGAGCATGCCAACAATAGCGATGACAACCAATTTTGCGGGGAGAGTGCGACTGTTGTCCCCATAGCGCTCGCGCTGCCCGTTAGGCGCTGCGGTATTTCGGGTGTTTCGCTCCGAACTTTCAGCCATGCTTTTTAGCCTATCGGAGTTCTTGGTCGACGTGGTAAAATGTTGACAGTTAAACAATCTTTCTGGTGTGGCGCGGTGTCCTGCTGCTATGTCGTTCCACCGAGTAGCGATGCTGCGTGGTCATATGATGGTGCAGCGCTATAGTGGGGCGGTATTGAAACGGTGCTGTAGTAGCATCGTTGCGGTCGAAGGGCCCCGGCCTCGGCCAGAAAACATGGACTGAGATAGTAGCGGGAGTGACTTCAATTGGCACTTCGTCTGATGGCGATTCACGCTCATCCTGATGACGAATCGAGCAAGGGCGCCGCAACAATGGCCCGATATGCGGCGGAAGGGCATCGCGTCAAAGTGGTGACCTGCACCGGCGGTGAGGCCGGTAGCATTCTCAACCCGGCGATGGATCGGCCGGAGGTGCGGGAGAATATCGCCGCGGTGCGCGTTCACGAAATGGCTGCAGCCGCTGAGATCCTCGGCGTTGAACATGAGTGGCTCGGCTTTACCGACTCCGGTCTGCCTGCGGGGAACCCGGTGCCGGTGCTGTCGCACGGTGTGTTTGCGCGCCAATCGGTCGAGGATGCGACCAAGCCTCTCATTCGGACCATCCGGGAATTCCGCCCGCACGTTGTCATTACTTACGACGAAAACGGTGGTTACCCGCACCCGGACCACATCATGACCCACATCGTGTCCATGCGCGCTTGGCTGGAGTCCGGAACGGATAAGTACCCCGAACTCGGTGAACCATGGGAGATTTCCAAGCTCTACTACACCCACGGTTTCATCAAGGCGCGCCTCATCGCGCTGGATAACTACTACCGTGACAACGGCTTGGAAAGTCCGCTGGCCGAGTCCTTCCGTCGTTGGACTAAGACTCCCGGCGACATCATGACCCGCGTGACCACGCAGGTCGAGTGCGGCGATTACTTCCAGCAGCGGGATCAGGCGCTGCTGGCGCACGCCACGCAGATCGATCCGAACGGGCCATTCTTCGCCGTGCCGGTAGACATTCAGCAGCGCGTTTGGCCGACCGAAGAGTTTGAGCTCGCCCGCACTCGCGTGCAGACTGAGCTGCCAGAGACCGATCTCTTCGCCGGTATCGACCCCGACGCGGAATAGTCCGGAATTAACGCTAAGCTGGAACTCATGATTGAAAGCTTCGATGCCTTGGCGGCTCGCACGACAATTTTCCTGGCGCAGAACCCCACTGGTCCGCGGGGTGCTGACTTCGGTAAGGCCTCTCCTATTGGCCTGCTCATCATTGTCGTTTTGCTCATCGTCATCCTGGCTCTCGGCTGGGATCTCTCGCGGCGCGCGAAGCGCATGGCCGCCCGCCGGAAGTTTGCCGAGGCGCACGGTATGGATCCCTTTGATTCCGAGGCCGTGGATAAAGCGATGGCTGCAGCAGAGCAGCGTCGTGAAGCGGAGTAGTTAGCGTCAAGGCATGTGCGCGCCGCTTGACGACGGGCAATGTGTGCACCCCTGATTGTTTCCCATGTGGCGGGATTTGGAGTTCGAATTGCGGGATTCTAGGCAGTGCGCTACAGTCAAGCACATGCGTATGTGGCGATTTTATTTTTCGAAGGCTCCGGAGGCAGTGACGACATAGTCACAGCCGGCGGCTAATCGTCACGTCGCCACCAACCGGAGCCAAAGGCAGCAGCCCCAACCAATCGGGGCGCTGCCTTTTGTCGTATCTACAGCCAAAATGCGCAACTAATCACCCAGAGAAAAGAGACCTCAGATGACCCCTCCAACTTCCCTCGAAGCCCCCGCCTCGACCGCGAACCGCCGCGTCGTAGCCTTCCACGACCTGCCCTCCCCAGAAGAGGTCATGGCCAAACAGCCACTGACCCCAAACCTGGTTAACGAGGTAGAGCAGTCGCGACTCGACGTCGCCCGCGTCATCGCCCGTGAAGACGATCGTCTGCTGGTCGTTGTCGGCCCGTGCTCCATTCACGACCCTGAGGCCGCCATCGACTACGCCCGCCGCCTGAAGGCCACCGCCGATGAGCTCGACGAGGACCTGCTGGTCGTCATGCGCGTCTACTTCGAAAAGCCGCGCACCACCGTCGGCTGGAAGGGACTCATCAACGACCCCGACCTGGATAGCTCCTTCAAAATCAACAAGGGCCTGCACATGGCCCGCGAGGTACTCATCGAGGTCCTGCGCACCGGCCTGCCCGCCGGCGCCGAATTCCTCGAGCCCAACAGCCCGCAGTACATTTCCGACGCCGTCTCCTGGGGTGCAATTGGTGCGCGCACCACGGAGTCGCAGGTCCATCGTCAGCTCGCTTCCGGACTTTCCGTGCCCATCGGCTTCAAGAACGGCACCGACGGCAACGTCCAGGTCGCCGTGGACTCGCTGGTCTCCGCAGCAAACCCGCACTTCTTCTTCGGCATGAACGACCAAGGCCGCGCCGCCGTTGTCGAAACCGCCGGCAACCACAACTGCCACATCATCCTCCGCGGTGGCACCTCCGGCCCGAACTGGGACGAAGAATCGCTTAACGACGCCGAAGCGCGCCTGAACAAGGCCGAGCAAACCGTCAGCATCATGGTGGATGCCTCCCACGCCAATTCCGGAAAATCCGAGGTGCGCCAGGCCGAGGTCGTTGAGGAGCTCGGCAAGCTCATCGGGGGCGGCGACGAGCGCATCACCGGCATCATGATGGAGTCCTTCCTCGAAGCCGGCGCGCAAAAAATTACCGATGGTCGTAAGGGCCTCGTATACGGCAAGTCCGTCACCGATGCGTGCATGGATTGGGAAACCACCGACCGGCTGCTGCGTACGCTTGCGGCAGAAGTCCGGAAGCGTCGGCAGGCACGCGACTAAGCACAAAGCGGCCGTGCCCATTGGGTAGGGTTACATATGTGAAAGAAAACCAGCCGTCCTCACTCCGGCGGATCGCCTATCCGCTCTACGAGCGCAAACTAGCCCAAGAGCTAGAAGGAAAACCTCGCCCCAAGCACGTTGCCATCATGGCCGATGGCAACCGCCGCTGGGCGAGGGAGGCTGGATTCACCGACGTCAGCCACGGCCACCGCGTCGGCTCCCGCAAAATCGCAGAATTCGTCGGCTGGTGCGCCGAGCAGGAAATCGAGCTGGTCACCATCTACCTGCTCTCCACCGAAAACCTCGGGCGAGACCCCGAAGAGCTGGAATTACTGTTCGACATCATCGCCGACGTCGTCGACGAATTGGCGCAATCGCCTAACGACGTGCGCCTGCGCATGGTCGGCCACCTCGAGCTCCTTCCGGAAAGAATGACCGCCCGGCTGCGTCACGACGAAGAAGTCACCGCGAACAACACCGGCATCCAGGTCAACATCGCCGTTGGCTACGGCGGCCGGCAGGAAATCGTCGACGCAGTACGCAGAATCATCCGGGAATCAGTCGCCGAGGGAATCGATGCTTCCGAGCTTGAGGAGCGCATCACCACCGATGCCATTTCTCGCCGCCTCTACACATCCGGACAACCGGACCCCGATCTAGTCATCCGCACTTCCGGAGAACAGCGGCTCAGCGGCTTCCTCCTCTGGCAAACCGCCTACTCCGAGATTTGGTTCACCGATACCTACTGGCCCGAATTCCGCCGCATCGACTTCCTCCGCGCACTTCGAGACTTTTCGCAGCGCTCACGCCGCTTCGGCAAATAACCTCCCTACATCCGGAAAAATTTCCGGATGTTAGAGTTTGCGCATCCGGACCCTCGAAACCTTGTGGTCCCGAGACTTCGTAAGAACTAATGACGCCCGCACTCGAGTGGGCAAAATATTTTCCGTCAGGTTCGGCAAGTTCACCTGCTGCCAAATGCGTCGGGCCACCTCGGCCGCAGCTTCGTCGTCAAGCGTGGCGTAATCCGCGAAGTGCGCGCCCGGAGCGCGAAACGCCGTCTGGCGGAGACTGAGGAAACGATTAATGTACCAGCGTTCGATGTCCGCGCGCGGGGCATCGACGTAGACACTGAAATCGAAAAGATCGGAAATCATCAGCGTCGGGCCCGTCTGCAAAACGTTGAGCCCCTCGAGAATGAGAATGTCCGGACGATCGACATCGACGAACTCATCCGGCACCCGGTCATAGAGCGTGTGCGAATACACCGGCGCCTTCACATGCCGCGCCCCCGACTTCACCGCCGTGACAAACCGCATCAACGCACGCTGATCATACGACTCCGGATACCCCTTGCGCTGCATAATCCCACGGCGATTCAATTCCTCAGAAGGATAGAGGAAGCCATCAGTAGTAACCAAGTCCACCCGCGGATTAGTCTCCCAGCGCTCGAGCAGGACCTGCAGCAAACGCGCCGTCGTTGACTTGCCGACCGCCACCGAACCCGCGACGCCGATAATAAACGGCACCGACGCCCCCTTCGAAGGATTTTCCCCAAGAAAGTTCGACGTTACGGCGTTCAGCTCCCGATGCGCCGCCACACGCATGTGAATCAGACGAGAAAGCGGAAGATAGACCTCGGCGACTTCGTCCAGGTCGATGTTTTCACCGATACCGGAAAGTCGTTCAGCTTCCTCTTCCGTCAGCACCAGAGGCATATTCTTGCGCATTTCGCGCCACTGCTCGCGTTTGAACTCGACGTACGGGCTGGGGGATGTTGCGCGCGTCATACTTCCAATTGTGCCAAGGGGGTGCCGAAAACCGGAAAACGAGTCAATAAAGGGGGCATACCTGAATGGTGCTGCTTTCGTGGTTTGCCCCATAAAGGGCTAGCATGGCCTGTGGCATTGAAGTTTCATTGAAAGGTCGAAAACCTACTCATGACCGGGTCTAACAATAACGATGTCCGCTACCAATCGCTGCGTGAACTCGATCCCGACCTCGCAGAGGCAATGGCAGGGGAGCTCTCTCGTCAGCGTGACATGCTCGAAATGATTGCTAGTGAGAACTTTGTTCCACGTGCAGTGCTGCAAGCTCAGGGCTCGGTTCTGACCAACAAGTACGCCGAAGGCTACCCGGGCCGTCGTTACTACGGTGGCTGCGAATACGTCGACGTCGTCGAGGACATGGCACGCAACCGCGCCAAGGAGCTCTTCGGCGCTGAGTTCGCCAACGTTCAGCCACACGCAGGTGCGCAGGCCAACGCTGCCGTTCTGCATGCGCTAATCAACGCCGGTGACAAGATTATGGGCCTCGACCTGGCACACGGCGGTCACCTGACCCACGGCATGAAGCTGAACTTCTCCGGCAAGCTCTACCACGTCGCCGCATACGGTGTGGACAAGGACACTATGCGGATCGATATGGACAAGGTGCGTGAGCAGGCGCTCGCAGAAAAGCCGGATGTTCTCATCGCAGGTTGGTCGGCGTACCCGCGCCACCTCGACTTCGAAGCTTTCCGTTCCATCGCCGATGAGGTCGGTGCGAAGTTGTGGACGGACATGGCGCACTTCGCAGGCCTGGTTGCCGCCGGTCTGCACCCGTCGCCGGTTCCGCATTCTGACGTTGTGTCGACTACCGTTCACAAGACCCTCGGTGGTCCTCGTTCGGGCATGATTTTGGCTAAGCAGGAGTACGCCAAGAAGCTGAACTCCGCTGTTTTCCCGGGGCAGCAGGGGGGTCCGCTGATGCACGCCATCGCCGGCAAGGCCGTGGCGCTGAAGATTGCTGGTACCGAGGAGTTCAAGGAGCGCCAGGAGCGCACTCTGGCTGGTGCCCGCATTCTGGCTGAGCGTCTCACCGCTTCCGACTGCGCCGAGGCTGGCGTCGATGTTCTCACTGGCGGCACCGATGTCCACCTGGTTCTGGCGGATCTGCGCAATTCTGAGATGAACGGCCAGGAGGCCGAGGATCTGCTCCACGCTGTTGGCATTACCGTCAACCGCAATGCTGTTCCGTTTGACCCGCGTCCTCCGATGGTTACATCCGGACTTCGTATCGGTACTCCGGCGCTGGCCACCCGTGGTCTCGACGAGAAGGCCTTCACCGAGGTCGCCGATGTCATCGGTACTGCTCTCGCCGCCGGCAAGAATGCGGATGTTGACTCCCTGCGTGCTCGTGTTTCGAAGATTGCTCAGGAATTCCCGCTTTACGACGGCATCGAGGACTGGAACCTCATCTAATTCTGCGTTTTTGCAGCGCAAGTACCCGTTCTAGCAGTGCGCTAGGACGGGTTTTCCCGTACATCCGGGTTTTGGTCCGGAGGTGGTGGCTCCGGCCCGAGCTGTTTCGTCGTGCCTGCCCGGTATCCGGCGTAGGACCTCCCGGACATTGATGTCACGAATGAGTTGCTAAACAGCGGCGGCCGAGTCTTGTCAGGTGGGCGCCATCGAATATGTCCGGATGTGGGGATGCGTTCGAGGTGGCCGTTGCGTCCTTCCCGGTCGTCGTCGTTAAGCCCGTTGTGTTCGCGGCAGACCATGGTGAGGTTGTCCAGCGTGGTTGTGCCGCCGTGTTTGTGGGCGACTAGGTGGTGCGCTTGTCCGCTATAGGCGGGGCGTTCACAGCCGGGCCAGGCGCAGATGGGGTTGTCGATGAGCATCGCGATGCGCTGCTCTTCAGTCGCCAGGCGGGGGTTGCCGATGGGAAATAAGTCCGTAATGGCGCTGTGTTCGTCGTAAAGCACGGCCCACCCGGTGTCGGCGAGTAGGGCGTTGAGGAAGACGTCGGGGGCGAGCGCAGAGCCGTTGGTGGTGGCGGCGAATCGCGGGCTGTAGTCGATGAGGTCTTGTGCGGTGATGATGATGGCGGGTTGGTAGCGCATTTCATCGAGCTTGTCGACGGGCGTTGCGGCATCGGCATGCTCGAGGCGCTCGGCAAGCGCTTGGCCGACGCAGCGGTCGTGGGAAAACTCCGGATGGGACTTCCGGATTTCTGCGGCACGGATGGTAAGCGGCGACAGGAGATTGTCGAGCATATCCGAGGGGCCGGAGATATGGAAGTGCTTCATTCCCCGGATGTCTACCTTCCGGGAAAATCGGGCGCGTAGGTGCTGGGGTGGCTCGTCTTCGGTGTTGAGCTCGGTGAGAGTTTCCCGCATGTAGAGATCGAGTTCTTCGAAGCCGAGGCGTTCGGCGGCAGCGACGAATGTGAGGCGGAGGTTGTCGTGGAGTTCGGCGTTGTTGGCTTGGCGGCTGCGCTTGTCGATAAGCACGCAGGTGTCCAGGCTGAGGCCGAGCTGGCGCGCAAGGGCGGTGGCGTCTTCGCGGGCTTTGGTGTTTTCCTCGGTGTCAGCGGGTTGGAGATAGTGGGCGGCGACGCGTAGCAAAAGCCGGAGGCGCGCCGGGTCAAGGCCGAGGGTTGCCGCCAAGTGGGAGGTGGCGTCGTGGCCGTCGGGACGCGCGGCGTGGAGTTCCGCTAGCGTGTCCATTCCGCGCGAGGCCAGTGCGGCGAGCGTCCCAAGAACTGTCATGCCTTTGAAGGTAAAAGTCCGGATGTAGGGGGACAACGCCTACGAGGGCAGGCTGTGGATAAGTCAGCCGGTTTAGCAGTTATCCACATCCGGACTTTTCACCGCGCAAACGCACCGCAGCTGCACCGCCGTACCGCCGCACCACGCGCTGCCGTCTGTTACGCCCCGAAGTCAGCGAGCGGCTGTCCGGTGAGGCGGAAGGTGTCCCATTCGTCCATGGGGAAGGCGCCGAGGGAGCGGTAGAAATCGATGGAGGGTTGATTCCACTTCAGGACGCACCACTCGACACGTGAGTAGCCTCGCTCCACGGCAATTCGCGCGAGGTTCTGCAGCAGTGCTTTGCCCTTGCCCGTGCCGCGTGCCTCGGGGCGGACGTAGAGGTCTTCGAGGTAGATGCCGTGGGTGCCTTCCCAGGTGGAGTAGTTGAGGAACCACAGGGCAATGCCGTCGAGGCGCGGGCTGCCTTCAACACCGCCACCAACGCCATCGCCACCATCACCGCCACCGGCGCCGTCGTCCAAATTTCCGGATGTGGAGTCGACGACGTGGCAGAAAATCGCAGGGTTGTCCCCGAAGAGCTGTTCGCGCAGGCGCTCGGGGGTCAGTCGGACGGCATCGGGTTCTTTTTCGTAGGCCGCCAGGTCTTTGATGAGGTCGACGATCTCGTGGACGTCGTCAGGCGTGGCGGGGCGTGGAAGTGTCATGTGTCCCTTGTTACTCGCGGCGGGTGATTTGGTGCAAAAGTGCGTCCGAGGCGGGGGAGATTGCGATAACCTGCGAGGTTATGAGCAACGTTACTCAAGACTTTTCCGACGGCATTCTAGCCATCACCATCGACCGCCCGGATGCCTATAACTCCCTGGATAAGAATCTCCGCTTGGAGCTGAAAGCCGCTTTTGAGCGTGCGCAGGAGCCGGATGTGCGCGCTGTTATCCTGCTCGGCGGGCCGAAGGCGTTTTGTACGGGCCAGGATTTGAAGGAGCACATTTCTGACCTGCAGTCCGGCGCCGGCATGGGCAAGGTTGTCGAGGAGTACAACCCGATGGTCGCGGAGCTGACCGCGATTAACGTTCCGGTTATTGCAGCTATCGAAGGTGCTGCGGCGGGTGCCGGCTGGTCGTTGGCGCTGCACTGTGATTTCCGTATCGCGGGCCCGAAGGCGTCGTTCAAGGCGGCGTTCCCGTCGATTGGCCTGGCCACGGACTGTGGCATGTCGGCGCTGCTGCCGCGCATGGTCAGTGACGCGAAGGCGCGTGAGCTGTTGTTCTTCGATAAGAAGGTGCTTGCCGACGAAGCCCTGAGCCTCGGCCTGGTCACTGAAGTGGTGGATAATCCAGCGACTCGGGCACGTGAGTTGGCTGCCCAGTTTGCGGCGGGGCCGACGGCCGCGCTGAAGGAGATTAAGGCTCTGCTGCGCCGGGATACCTTGTCTGCCGCTGCGGCGGAGGCGGACGCGCAGGCTCGTTTGGCGGTCTCGGCCGACCATAAGGAAGCGGTGGCCGCGTTCTTGGAGAAGCGACCACCGCATTTCGTAGGTGAGTAAGGCAGATACCTGGAGTGGCAGGGGAGAGATAGTAGTGAAGAACTACTGCTCTTCCTGTGCTCCTAGTACTTCACTGGTGAGCTCTGGGTGATCTCCCAGCTCACCGGAAACCTCGTCAGGGTGCTTGGATAGGCTGACCAGCGAGACCGCCAGACCGCCCCAGATGACGATGATGAACAGTGCCATCATGACAATTGCGATACCGGACATTTGGCTTAAACCTCCTCGGTTTCCGGAGTGTGCTTGCGTGGCAGGTGTGAGGACCGCTTGAAATCTGGCGTCACACCGAAGTCCGAGCCCGGAGGGCCATCGAGACGGTGTTGGCCGCGCCAAGGCAGGATGGCCATAATCAGAGCGCCGATGAGAATCACGCCGATGACACCCCAGCCAAAGATGTCGATTTGGGTGTCGGAGTAGCCTTCGTAGTTTTCCTGGAAAAGTCCAATGAGCTCCTGGAACAGGATGACGGCGAGAATGACCGGCGTGATGTTTCCGACGAAGATCTGCCACATGGTGCCGACCTTGAACGAGGACACGGCGTTGAGGTGCATGGCGAACTCGTTGGTGCGGCGCAGGATCCAGTCGATTGCGATGATGGTCAGCAGTGCAACCAGGACGATACCGACGTTGTTGGTGAACTTATCTACGATGTCGAGGGTTACCAGACCTGAGGTGGTCGGGAAGGCCAGCAGCGAGATGACGGCCATGGCGCCACCGACGGTGAGGGTGGCCTGGACGCGGCCGAGGTTCAGCTTGTCCTTGACTGCGGAGACGACGACCTCGAGCAGCGACATCAGGGAGGTCACACCGGCGATTGCCAGGGAGAGGAAGAACAACAGGCCGAAGACGGAGCCGATGAGCTTTGGCATCTCAGAGATGACCGTCGGGAAGGCGATGAAGGCAAGACCAATACCGGAGGTTGCGACCTCGTCAACGGCCTGACCCGACTGCGCTGCCATGAAGCCCAGGGTGGCGAAGACACCGATACCGGCGAGAACCTCGAAGGAGGAGTTTGCGAACGCGGTGACCAGGCCGGAACCGGTGAGGTTCGTGCGTGGCTTCAGGTAGGAGGCGTAGGTCAGCATAATGCCGAAGGCCACGGACAGGGAGAAGAAGATTTGGCCGTAGGCGGCAATCCATACGCTGGAGTCAGTGAGTGCGGACCAGTCTGGGGTGAAGAATGCGTCCAGGCCCTTTGCAGCGCCGTCGAGCGTCAGGGAGTAGATGACCACTGCGACGAAGAGGATGGTCAACAGTGGGATGAAGATAATCGAGACCTTGCCGATGCCCTTGTCCACACCAGCGGCCAGAATGCCGATGACGAGTACCCAGACAATGAGCAGGACGATGGAAATCGAGGGGACGAAGTCCAGAGAGAAGACGCTCTCGGTGTCTACTTGGAGGAAGTCCTTCATGAAGTGGGTCTCGGCATCTGGGCCCCAGCTCTTGCGGATGGACTTCCAGGCGTAGATGAAGGACCACGCGATAATAACGGCGTAGTAGACGGTAATGAAGAAGGCGATACCGACCTGGATCCAGCCGATTGGCTCAGCCCAGGGCTTGATGCGACGCATCGACTTCGGTGCGGACCCTCGGAAGCGGTGGCCGATGGCGAAGTCGAGGAAGAGCAGTGGGATACCCGCGGTCAGAAGTGCGACCAGGTAGGGGATAAGGAAAGCGCCACCGCCGGAGTCATACGCGACATAGGGGAAACGCCAGATGTTTCCAAGCCCGACTGCCGAGCCGATAGCGGCGAAAATGAAGGCTGCTCGGGTGGAAAACACCTCCCTTCGCTGAGGGGTAGCGGTCGAGTTGGTTGTGCTCATACCTCTGGAACTCCAATCCTTCATCTCCGGTCACGCGCTCGCGCGGCCTAGGAGGGAATTTGGTGAAGTGCATCACCATTACCTAACAGAATCTTAGTATATGAGATGGGTATCTCATTGTATAGTTTCGGTTTTGTAGGGGGTAATGTTTTTGGTGAGGGGTATGGCACAGGGGAAGGGAACTCTAATCCAGCCTCGTAAATAATCGCCAGCCACCTACTTTGAGGTATGAAAAAACCCCGCCAGGAAGACCTGACGGGGTTTGGGGCGAATCGGCTAGACCGACGTGCGCTGTTTACTCTGCGCCGCCCTTGGCGATACGACGGAAGATGATCTCCTTCATGATCTCGTTGGTGCCACCGTAAATGGTCTGGACCTTGGAGTCGAGGTAGTGAGTGGAGATTGGGTACTCGAGCATGAAGCCGTAGCCACCGAACATCTGCAGGCAGCGGGTAACGATGTCCTGCTGCTCCTCGGTGGTCCAGTACTTGGCCATGGAAGCACCGGTCTCGTCCAGCTGACCAGCGTTGTGGGCCATAACGGCCTGGTCAACGAAAGCCTGCAGGGCGGTGACGCGGGTGGCGATGTCAGCCAGGTAGTGGCCGTGGACCTGGTGCTGGATGATCGGGCGACCGAATGCCTCGCGCTCCTGGGCGTACTTGTAAGCCAGGGTCCAGGCGCGGCGGGAAGTTGCGACAGAGCCGCAAGCCAGGGTCAGGCGCTCGTGAGCGAGGTTGGTGCGCAGGTAGCCGAAGGCAGCGCCCTCTTCGCCGAGCAGGTTCTCAGCCGGAACGCGGACGTTATCGAAGTTGAGCTCAGCGGTGTCCTGAGCCTTCAGGCCGACCTTCTGCAGCGGGCCAGCCTTGGTGAAGCCCTCGAGGTCAGCGTCGACGATGAACATGGAGACGCCAGCGCGGCCCTTGGATGGGTCGGTGATAGCTGCGACGAGAGCGAAGTCGGCCATCATGCCGTTGGAGATGAAGATCTTGGTGCCGTTGAGGACGTAGTGGTCGCCGTCCTTCTTGGCGAAGGTGCGCATACCTGCCAGGTCAGAACCGGCGCCCGGCTCGGTCATAGCGAGGCAGCCGATGGTGTCGCCGGCGTTCATGGAAGCCAGGTACTTCTGCTTCTGCTCTTCGTTACCGAACTTGGCCAGGTATGGAGCGACCAGGTCGTTGAGAACGCCGAAGGAAACGACGATGGAACCACAGTCAGCGTTGGAGAGCTCCTCGTTCAGGACCTGGTTGTAGCGGAAGTCCATCTCTCCGCCGCCGCCGTATGCCTCCGGAGTGGACATACCAATCAGGCCCAGCTCACCGGCCTTCTTGAAAATCTCGCGATCCGGCTGACCTTCCTTGTGCCAGCGCTCTACGTTCGGGGTGATTTCCTTCTCGACGAAGCCGCGAACCATGTCGCGGAACATGTTGTGCTCTTCTTCGAAGTGAGTACGGGGCAGAAAGTCCTTCATGACATGCTCCTAGAAATATTGTCGTGGAATTTTTGTCTTAAGGCCTTTTCGTACGTCGCAGATAAACGCTGCAGATAAACGCGATGGCCTCGGTTCATCGTCATAGTGACTATGACTGTTGTACCCCATTATGCATGAGTGTGATGAGAGACACTTGTTTTTTTAAAAGTTTTTTCCCGATTGATGACGTGAAATCGCTTGACGACGGATATTGCGCCCAGCCTTCCCGGAAAACTACCCCCGTTGCGGTTGGGGGTTGCTATTGAATCCAGACTATCCCCGACAGTCGGCAATGTTAGGTAATGCTAACCTACAAAGCCAGGTGAATGGCTATTTTTGTCATATCTGACAGGCGGGACCCTGGGGCTTTGGGGTCGATAGGGTAGGCGTTTTGGATGGTCATCATGGGGGTGATTAACGAAACATTCTCGTTTTCTTATTCCCATTAGTGCTGGTGGTAGTTAGTATGAGCATCAGGTGGAGACCGGTTCCCTTGATTATCCGAGCTTCTTCCACTGCAGTCATAGCAACCTCCAATTGCACTCGAAAAAATGACGCGACCTGTGCGCCGTCCCCGTGGAATGGACAGCGAGCAGGTCGCGTTATTTTTATTTTTTATTGCTGCGATTAGGCGCTAGTCGGCAATCCCATCAATGTGCGCCAGCAGGGCCGAGTTGTAGTACTCCGGGGTTTCCTGGTTGAGCAGGTGCTTGGCCGGCGAAATGACGACCATGGTCGAGCCCGCGATGCCGTCGTGAAGCGAAGTGACGACGTCGAGAGACGTAGAGGTGTCCTGCTTACCGGCGATGACCAGCGTCGGAGCGGTGATCTCGGCGAGGCGCTCGCGGGTGTCGAAGCGAGAGAGTGCTCCGCAGGCGCCGATGTAGCCGTCATCGGGGCAATCTGCGATCATGTCGCGGAAGCGGGCGGGGAGCTCAGGGGTAGTGTCGAAGCACTCGTCGGTAAACCAGTTGCGGACGACAGTGTCCGCGAGCGCGCCTGTGCCCTTGTCACGCACGAGCTGGGCCTTTTCCTGCCAGGCCTCGGGTGTGCCGAATTTCGGCGCCGTCGACGACAGTGTCAGACTGACCACGCGATCGGCGTGTTCTAGTGCGATGGTCTGGGCGATAGCGCCGCCGAGAGATAGTCCCACAAAATGTGCACGGTCAACATCCTCCTCATCGAGGACCTCGATGATGTCGGCGGCCAAGTGGCTCATGTCCCACTCACCCTCGGGGATAGGGGAATCGCCATGGCCGCGGACATCTGGCGTGATGACCTGGTACTTTTCGCTCAAAGCGGCTACCTGGGGCTCCCACATCTCCTGTGTGGTGCCCAGCGAGCCAATCAGGACAACCGTACCGTTGTCCTTGTGGTTGATTGCATGTGCGGTGTAGTCGATGGCCACGAGATCCTCCTTGAAGGTGTTGGCTGTGTCAGCTGTGCCAGCTGTGTCTGCTAATTCTCGGCGTTGCGAGCAGCTTCAGCGGCAGCCCGACCAGGGCCGTCGTCCTTCTTGGCCTCTGCCTCAGCGGCTTCCACGCGCTGCTTCGCCATGGACTCACGAGCGGCCTCCAGCCACTCCGGCATCTGCTCGAGCAAATCCTTAATCTCCGCCGTTGTCAGCGGCTTGTCCATGTCGTTCTTCTTCAACGCCGTGATAGTGATGCCCAGCTTGCGGGCAACTTCTGGACGCGGGTGCGGTCCGTTGCGGCGTAGCTCAGCGAGCCATTCCGGCGGATTGGATTGCAGTTCGGCAAACTGCGCGTGCGAAATCTCACCAGTGCGAAATTCCTCGGGTGTGGCCGGGAGGAAAATGCCAAGTTTTTTGGCTGCGGTTAGGGGTTTCATGGGTTCAACGCTAGCACCCATTCGAGTAACCTTGCGGAGTATGTCGACTCCTGAACCCGCCGTCCTGCGCATCGTGTTCGCCACCGGCACCAGTCCCGAGAAGTGGTTTCGCCGCTTTAGGGATCGAATTCCGGCAACACTGCACACCCACGCCGCCGACGATCCGATGTCCGACCTGGTCGGCGGCGCCGCTGACATGGCGCTGGTTCGGTTAGAGTCCGAAAGCTCGCTGCCCGAGTCGCTCCATCGCATCCGGCTTTACGACGAAGCCTGGGGCGTGGCCTTCGAGAAAGAGCACGTGTTCTCCCTCACAGAGTCCGTGCCGGAGGAGCTGTTGGCGGACGAAACTGTGCTGTTGACCTCCGTGGATCCGGATGAGCTGCGACAGATGCTGCCCGTTGCGGCCACTGGTGCAGGTGTCGTGGTGGGACCTCGCACGATTTTGAAGGCGCTGTCGAAGAAGGCGGTGGCCTCATCGAACTTGGTGGCCGAGGAAGGCGCCACGGAACCGCTGTCTCGGACAGCTATTTGGTTGGTGTGGCCGAAAGTAGAGGACGACGAGCTCCGGCAGGAGTTCGTCGGCATTGTCCAGGGGCGCAGGGAGGGCTCGACGCGCACGCAGTTGGGGCGCAAGAAGGCTGATGAAGCTCCAAAGAAGTTGTCGGCCCGAGAAAAGACGCTTGCTAAGCAAGCCCGCCGGCAGCGCGCTGGGGCCGTCGTAAAGCATGCGCGTAGTAGCCGTAGCGGGCGTCGAAGCAGCGGTGGAAGCGGTCGACCGCGCAGGCGAAAGTAATCTTTTTACAATATTTTTGCCGTTTCGTTCGACGTGCGCGGAAAAATTAGCCACACTTGTAGTTATGGCTGAAAAGAAGCGCGATTTCACGATTCGAATGATGCGTGAAGAGGACTATCCACAGATCCAAGAGATCTACGAGATTGGCCTGGATACGGGGCACGCGTCCTGGGAGCACTCCGCTCCCGAGTGGGACGAATTCATCGCACTCAAACGAGTGGATTTGTGTTACGTCGCCGTCGACGCAGAAAACCCGGACAAGATTCTGGCTTGGGCATCGGCAGCGCCGGTATCCAAGCGCCCGATTTTCAATGGCGTCATCGAAGACTCCATCTACGTCCATCCTGACGGGCAGGGCATGGGGCTGGCGGCGACGCTGCTGCAGAAGCTTATCGACGATGCCACGGAGCTCGACTGCTGGTCGATTCACTCGTGGGTCTTCCCGGAGAATGTGGGATCGTTAAAGCTGCATCGAAAGCTCGGCTTCCGTGAAGTGGGGATTTACCACCACATGGCAAAGATGACCTACGGCCCAATGGCGGGGCAGTGGCGCGATGTCATTATTTTGGAAAAGCTCCTGGAAAAGCCAGAGGAGCGCGCACTGAAGCGCGTCCAGGAAGAAGCAGAAGCCGCCGGTGAGCCGAACCGTCCGATTCTGGACAAGCTCGACCGCGCCGACGGCCAGGTGGGGGCATAGCTGCCGGGAGCCGCGGCTCCCGCGAATTAATTATTCGACGGTTTCCTTCAACGGATCCTCGCGAACAAAGAACACAATGATTGCTGCCAGAATAATCACTGGCATTAGTACCAAGAAGATCGGCGTCAAACCATCGTTGTAGCTGGAGATCAGCGCTTCATGGATTGGCGCCGGCATGCTATCCAGCACATGCGGCGTCAGTGAACCAATCGACTTAGAGGAAAAGCCCTCCGGGCCCATCTGCTTTGCGAACTCTGCTGCAGCCTCCGGTGATGCGGCCTTGATCTGTTCGACAGCAGCCGGAACGCGTTCGCCTGCCAGGTCCTTCATGCGGTGGATGAAAATCGAACCCACAATGGAGGAACCGACCGCACCACCAATCTGGCGGAAGAAGTTATTCGCAGCGGTAGCGGTACCGACCATCTCGACCGGGAAGGAGTTCTGCACGATGAGAACTAGAACCTGCATGCCGGTGCCCAGGCCGAAGCCCATGATGAACAGGTACACACCAACCTGCCACAGCGGGGTGGTGGTCTCCAGCGTGGACAGCAAGTAGAGGGAGACAGCCATAATCATCAGGCCGACGAAGGGGTAGAAGCGATACTTACCAGTCCGCGAAATAATCTGGCCAACGCCAATTGAGGTGAGCAGCATGCCGACCATCATCGGCGTCATCATCAAACCTGCAGCGGTCGGTGACATTGAGTGCACCATCTGCAGGTAGGTCGGAATATAGGCCATAGTGCCGAACATCGCGATACCCAGAATGAGACCCGACACAGTCGTGAGCACGAAGTTCCGGTTATTAAACAAGTGCGTCGGAATCAGTGGGTTGGAAACGCGAGTCTCGGTGAGGAAGAACAGCACCCAGGAAACGACAGAGGCAACGATAAGCGAGATGATGACCCCGGAGTTCCAGTCGTACTGTGTACCGCCCCACGTGGTGGTGAGAATTAGCGTCGAGGCAGCGGCAGTCAAGAACATCGTGCCGATGTAGTCGAAGTTTCCTTCACTCTGGCGTCGGGGCAGCTTCAGGAAGGCCGCAGCTGCCGATAGTGCAACCACGCCCATCGGGACGTTGATCCACAGGCCCCAGCGCCAGCCCGGGCCGTCGGTGAACCAGCCTCCCAGCACTGGTCCCAGCACGGAACTCAGACCGAACACAGCACCCATGATGCCCATGTACTTACCGCGCTGGCGTGCGGGAATAACCTCGGCCAGGATGGCCTGTGAGGAAACCATCAATGTACCGCCAGCAAATCCCTGAAAAGCGCGGGCGGCGATGAGCAGGCTCATGGAGTTGGTGATTGCACCCATGACGGAACCGACCATGAACAGCGCGATGCCCATCATGAACAGGCCCTTGCGCCCAATCATGTCACCGAGCTTGCCGACAATCGGCATTGCCACAGTCTGTGCCAACAGGAATGCAGAAATAACCCACGACATGTGGTCAACTCCGCCGAGCTCGCCGACGATGGTCGGCAGGGCAGTGGCGAAGATCATCTGCCCCAGCGAGCTCATCAGCATAGTGAGAATGAGCGCGAAGAAAATGATTCCCAAGTGGGACTTGTTGTCAGAAACCGTGGTGTCGGTTTGATCTTGAGCAGTGGTGTTGCTAGCTGTCACTATTCCTCCTCCAGAAATTTTTAACGACGTCGGCGGCGTCGTGAAGCGGTGTATCTGTTGTGAATTCGTCCCGATGAGCCGATGAGTACAGCACGCATTCGCGGACGAAACCGACCGACAGTGCTACCTCGTGCCCGACGGGCAGCTCGGGGTGCGTGCGCGACTGTGGATTCATCTCGAAATAGCGCTCAAAGGCAGAACGGACGCGGCGCATTGAGTTGCCAAAATTCGAAATGACAACCGTCGATAGCTTTGGCTCATTGCGCAAAATCTCGCGGATACGCTCCTTGAGCAGACGGTGAAACTCTTCGGTTGCCCCCAGCTCTTTATATCGGAGTAGCTGGGATTGCTGCTTTTTCTCGATGAAATCGAGCATGTCCGCGATGGGGTCTTGGTGAATTTGGGCGAGGAATACCTCTTCATCGTCAGCATCGAATGACATGATGCCGTTGCCGAAGATGGCTTGATCCTTGGAGTCGAAGTAATTGAAGAATGTGCGTCGACTGATATTGACCCGCTGACAGATGTCTTCGATGTTGACTTGGTCGTATCCGCGATCCAACACAAGGGCGGTCGCGGCATCGGCCAAAGCGCAGTGTGTTTGAAACCTTTTGAGCTCCCGGAGACCGCACTCGGGGTGTTGGCCCGGATCCAATCTGTGATAGGTATTCTCATCAATTTGCACGAGGTGCAAAGTTACACCGAGTGCAATGTGATGGCAAGTTGATGAGTCAACAGGTGTTTAAGTACCTATGCAGAGAGCATCTTTGGGTTGTTCAGGATGCCGTGGACTCAGGCGCAGGGGTCGGGTTGTTGATAGTCGCAACGCGCCATTCAATTACACAACCTTCGTGTTTTGTGTAGGCACGGTGGAAGGCTACCTCTCCTTCAATAGCTCGTGGCGCAGGGCGTCGTTAAGCGAAGTGAAGCGGAACCTGTGCCCCGCCTTTTGCAGCGCTGCTGCCTCTACTCTCTGATTCGCGAGAGCCAACTCCGCAGCACCGCGTTTGCCCAGCAGTACTGCAGGCCCCAGTGAAGGAATCGGAACCGCCGTCGGGCGGTGCAAGACCTCTCCCAATACCCTCGTGAACTCCGCATTATTCACTCCGAAAGCCAGTGGCACCACCGCATTGACAGGTCCGGCAAGGCCGGAATCTGCCAACGACCGGTGATAGATGTCCAACAGGTCGTCCAAAGCAATCCACGGGAACCACTGCTCGCCCGACCCCAATCTGCCTCCAAGCCCGGTGAACACCACGCCCGCTAGTAGCGGCAAGAGACCGCCGCCACCAGCAAGCACGAGACCAGTGCGGACGTTTACGACCCGCTTGCCTGCATCGCGAGCGGGATCCCATGCATTTTCCCAATCGCGCACAATAGCCGAGAGACTGTCCGCGGCGGCGCTGCCGTCGTAACGCTGCGCTTCCGCGCCAGGGCCAGCGTCCTCGGTGAGCACCTCTGGGCCACGATCCGCACCGTAGAACCCCACCGCCGACGCTCCAACCGCGACCTTCACGCTGTCAGTAGATGCAACGAGCTTTGCCAGAGCTCGCGTTGGTTCGACACGGGAATGGCGAACCTTTCGAAGATGCGCCTCCGTGAAGCGCCCCGCAATCGGTGCGCCGGCCAGATGGATGACCGCGTCGACTCCCTCCAGCAAGTCAGCTGCGGGTGCCGCAGTATCCCAATATCGCTTGTCCACACCCGTCTGTTCACGTGAGCGCACCAGCAAAATCACCTCATGTCCGGCCGTGGTCAGTAGCGCGCGCAGCTGCGTTCCGACGGTCCCCGTAGCTCCACTGATCGCCACTGTCAGCGGCTCCGGCACATGCCCCAAATACTCCGAAAGCCTATCGACGGCCGCAAGGTCGCCAGCAACCTTCGTAGCACGGTAGGCGAACATCGAATCCAACCCGGGTACCGGAACCTTGGTGTCAACGGTGTCCTCTAAAACCGTGCCAGCGCTGCCGTCGCCAAGCGGAGTATCGGAGAGAACGTGGGTGTGCTTCCACCCCGTGATGCGGCGAAAGGGCTCGCTGGTGACTTCGTCAATGAATCTCTGGCCGGGGAGGAAACCGGCCGGGTCGTGACGTGCAATCCATTTGAGGCCAGCCGGCATGGAGAATACGGTCGTGCCGTCGGCGAGGTTGGCGGATTCGGATTTCGGTGACATCGGGAGAAGCCCCGGTGTTAGGCGGGTGACAGCGCCTGGGCGGGAGAACCACTCGGCGACGCAACGGCGAGGAAATGCGATGGTGTGGCGATAGGTGGGAATAGTTAGTCACTCTCTGAAACTTGTCCGACGTTAAGGAAAAATAGTAGACCCCGAAGTCTTTCAGCGAAGTGAGACTACGGGGTCTTATGCGTAAGGTGCTCTCACACCTTCGAGTTCAGAAAGAACTAGTCACGATCAGTGTTGGCCATTGCCAGCACGTCGAGGCGCTTGTCCAGCTCTTCCTCGGTCAGCTTCTCGCCGTCGACGAAGCCCATGTCGATAACAGTCTGACGGATGGTCTTACCTTCCTTCAGAGCAGTCTTAGCGACCTTAGCTGCGTTCTCGTAGCCGATGGCGGAGTTCAGCGGGGTCACAATCGACGGGGAGGACTCAGCCAGAGTCATCATACGCTCAACGTTCGGCTCGATGCCGTCCACCAGCTTCTCGGCGAAGACGCGTGCGGTGTTCGCCAGCAGCTTAGCGGACTCCAGCACGTTACGTGCCATGACCGGGATGAAGACGTTCAGCTCGAATGCGCCGTTAGCGCCAGCAAACTCAACAGCGGTGTCGTTGCCCAGAACCTGCGCTGCGACCTGGGTGGCAGTCTCGCACAGAACCGGGTTGACCTTACCCGGCATGATGGAGGAACCCGGCTGCAGATCCGGCAGGTGAATCTCAGCAAGGCCGGTCAGCGGGCCGGAGCCCATCCAGCGAATGTCGTTAGCGATCTTGTTCAGGGAGACTGCGACGGTGCGCATAGCGCCGGAGAATTCGACCAGGGCATCGCGGTTAGCCTGAGCCTCGAAGTGGTTCTGAGCCTCGCGCAGCTCCTTGATGCCGGTCAGTTCGACGAGCTCAGCGGTGACCTTGGCACCGAAGTCCGCCGGGGTGTTCAGGCCGGTGCCAACAGCGGTACCACCGATTGGCAGCTCGCCCAGACGCGGCAGGGTGGCCTCGATGCGCTCAATGCCAGCCTCAATCTGGCGAGCGTAACCCGAGAACTCCTGACCCAGGGTCACCGGGACAGCGTCCATCAGGTGAGTGCGGCCGGACTTAACAACGGTCTCCCATTCCTTGGCCTTCTTAGCCAGGGACTCCTGCAGAACCTTCAGTCCCGGGACGAGGTCCTTGACAGCTGCCTCGGTTGCTGCGACGTGAGTGGCAGTCGGGAAGGTGTCGTTGGAAGACTGACCCATGTTGACGTGGTCATTCGGGTGAACCTCAACGCCGTTGGCCTTTGCGATGGACGCAATGACTTCGTTGGTGTTCATGTTGGAAGAAGTGCCCGAACCGGTCTGGAAGACGTCAATCGGGAACTCAGCATCGTGCTTGCCTTCGGCAATTTCCTTGGCAGCGGCGACGATGGCATCTGCCTGCTCAGCAGACAGCAGGCCGCGCTCCTTGTTGACGATGGCGCAAGCTGCCTTCAGCAGACCCATAGCGCGAATCTGTGCAGACTCCAGCGGACGGCCGGAAATCGGGAAGTTCTCAACTGCACGCTGAGTCTGTGCGCGCCACAGGGCGTTAACCGGAACCTTAACCTCGCCCATGGTGTCGTGCTCGATGCGGAACTGCTGCTCTGTCATTCGTTGCCTCTTTCAGTTAGGGGAACTTGAGTGCGCGCAGAACGACCCCTCATTGCGCATGCAATTTTCATGCGATGCAGAACCGTTAGCGCATTCGTCTTCAAGTATGAATCAGTTTGTTAAAAAAGTGGTGCCCTGAGGGCACCACTAAAGGGGTAGTTACTTACAGATCGATGTCAGGCATCTCGCCCTTGCCGTAGTCGATGCTGGCGTACTTGCGCAGCTTCTCCAGGGAGTGGAAAGCCTCGATGCGACGAATGGTGCCGGACTTGGAGCGCATAACCAGCGAGCGGGTCCACGCGCCGTTACCGCGGTAAGCGACACCGCGCAGCATGTCACCGTTGGTGACACCAGTGGCAACGAAGTAGCAGTTGTCGGATGCGACCAGGTCATCGGTGGTCAGAACACGAGAAAGATCGTGCCCAGCGTCGAGAGCCTTCTTAATTTCGGCCTCATCGCGCGGGTGCAGTTTGCCCTGGATTTCGCCGCCCATACACTTCATGGCGCATGCGGTGATGACACCTTCTGGGGTGCCGCCGACGCCCATCATGATATCGACCGAGTTCGTGTTCTGAGCTGCGGCAACAGCGCCAGCAACGTCACCATCGCCAATCAGTCGAACCTTGGCGCCAGCTTCGCGGATGTCACGAATCATGTCAGCGTGGCGCGGGCGATCCAGCACGACAACAGTGACATCTTCCGGACGCAGCCCCTTGGCCTTAGCAACGACCTTGATGTTGTGCTCAACTGGAGCCTCGATGTCAATCTTGCCGGCAGCCTCCGGGCCAACAGCAATCTTATCCATGTAGAACACAGCCGACGGGTCGTACATGGAGCCGCGGTCTGCAGCAGCAAGAACAGCGATAGAGTTCGGGCGGCCCTCTGCCATCAGAGTCGTGCCGTCAATCGGGTCAACCGCGATGTCAACGGCCGGGCCTTGGCCGTTGCCGACCTTTTCGCCGTTGAACAGCATCGGGGCTTCGTCCTTTTCGCCCTCGCCAATAACAACGACACCGTTCATAGCCACGGTGTTGATGAGCTGACGCATGGCATCGACGGCAGCGCCGTCGCCCTTTTCCTTCTGACCACGACCGACCCACTGACCAGCTGCCAGTGCAGCGGACTCAGTAACTCGGACGAGCTCCATCGCAAGGTTGCGATCTGGTGCTTCAGGATTCGAGGCGTTCATTGAATTCTGGCCCTTCCGTCGTTTTCTAGGAACTCTTTTGAGGTTTGAGAATGTGCTGGGAGACGCCACGCCAGGAAACTGGGGTTTAGCGCTGCAACAATTCCTATTAATCGATGTTTGGCGCGACCTTTTGAGCGCCATTGCATCTGTTACTAGTGTTCCACCTTTTTGGTGTTCGGGGGTGGACGCAGCGCCAAAGTGGGGGGAGCTTCAGGGCTAAACCCCCACATCACGCGGGTATCAAGAGTTTGTTCCAGCGTCAGTTCGCTTGACGACGTCGACAGCGCTCGTCATCAAGTATTGCTAGCCGCAGCTGTGCGGATGCGACTGATGACTAGGTTCGCTGCGGGGCCTTTGGCATACTTGAGCGCGTGGCGAATGAGAAACCTAGGATTTTGCAGGACAGTCGAGACATGATTCTCACCCTCGTGGTGATGTTTCTTGCGGTGGCTGTCACCATCGGCTTTACCGGCCTGTGCAGTTTTAACCCCGGGAAGCCGGAAAACGGTCCGGTGCGCGAGGTCGATGCCGCCCCATTCGTGAACATGGAGGCTCGGCGCGTGGACTATCCAGTTCGCCTGCCGAAGGTGCCTGAGGGCTGGACTTCAAACTCGACCCGCGCGGGTATGGCGGCGGGGAAGCAGACGACCATTATTGGCTATGTCACCGCTAGCGGAGCATTCATTCAGGTCACGCAAACAGATGCGGAAGCAGGTCAGCTGCCGGATGACGGTAAGAATCGTCTCCGCGACGGTACCACTGACGTGGAAGGTACAACCTGGACTAAGTATGTGCCGGCTGAGGACAACGTGCGTCGCGTATGGGTTGGGGACCTCGGTGACTCCCGCGCAATTATCGAGGGCACTGCCAACGACGAGGAGTTCACACAGTTGGCGGCGGCTTTGCAGAAGGCCGAGCCAATCGATCCGGACGCGACAATGCCGGATCCGTCACAGCCGCAGCAGACTGCGTCCGAGACGCCGTCGGCACCAGCAAAGTAGGCCGAGTCGAGCACTCACATGGATTGGTAATCCCAACTAGGGCCATAAAATAGCTGAACTCAGCTATCGGCGACGAGACGAGAAACGACGTGCACTGACGGTCGTTCCTCGTCTCTTTTTATTCCTCACCACTCCCATTCTCGGCCGAAGCCGCGGCATCCTGATTCTTGCTGGCCAAGGCGGCTTCAACCTTTGCCCGGGCGCCAGCCAAATGCTCCTCGCAGCGGCGGGCCAGCGCCTCGCCTCGCTCCCACAGCGCCAGGGATTCATCCAGGCTCATCTGCCCGAGTTCTAGGAGCTTGACGGTCTCGACGAGTGCATCTCGCGCCTGCTCGTAGCTCAGGTTCTCAACCGGTACCTGTTCCTCCGAAGAGGGAGCCTGACCCGCGCCGAAAACATTGTCATTCATTAGCGAATACGTCCTTCACATCTAGTAATTAAAGCTTCAAGGTTGGAAAAGTCAGTGCTTATTAATTCGCCGGCTTCGTAGCTAGCGTCGCTGCAGAGATGGAACCGTCACTGACGCGAATTCGCAGTTGGGAACCCATCGGAGTATCTGTAATAGAAGTCACAATCTGTGGTTCTGGCTGAGTAGCCGATTGTGCCTGCACGATGGCATAGCCGCGAGCGAGTGTGGCAGAGGGGCCAAGTGCTGAGACCTTGCCGCGCAATCCCGATACCGCTGCTTCCTCGCGTTCCAGACTGCGGTGAATGAGAAAACGCAGCCGATCCACCTGCGCCGTGACAAACTCTTCACGCACGCGGATGGGAGTGAGCGGATCGCGCAGTACCGGCCGCGACGTCAAATCCCGCAGGGTCGCTACTTCACGGTCAACCCATCGCCGCAGAGATGCTGAGGAGCGCTCACGCAGCTGTGCAATTAGGCGGCGTTCCTCAGCAGCATCGGGCACTGTTTTCTTCGCTGCATCCGTAGGTGTGGCAGCACGTAAATCAGCGACGTAATCCAACAGCGGAGTATCCGGCTCGTGTCCAATCGCAGAAACCACCGGTGTTGTCGCCTTACTCACCGCACGAATCAGCGCCTCATCTGAAAAGGGCAGCAAATCTTCGACGCTGCCACCGCCACGGGCGACGATGATGACATCGACCTCCGGGTCGGCGTCGAGCTGTGCCAGCGCCTCAATAATCTCCGGAACAGCCTTGGCTCCCTGCACAATTGTGTTGATTATCCGGAAATCCGCCTCAGGCCAGCGGGCACCCGCGACCGAAAGCACATCGCGTTCAGCTGCCGAACCGCGACCGGTAATCAACCCGATCTTGTTGGGGAGGTAGGGCAGAGGGCGTTTCAGCCGTGGATCAAAAAGGGCTTCCGCCGCTAGCGCTTGGCGCAGCTGTTCCAGCCGTGCCAATAGTTGCCCCAAACCTACGGGCCTCCACTCCGTAGCCCACAGGGAAAACTGCCCCCGCCCGGCATAAAACGCAGGCTTGCCCAAAACCACTACGCGGTCGCCGTTGCGCAACGGATTATTACGCAGTGCCGCAGTAGAACAAGTCACCGACACCGAAAACTCCGCGGAGGTGTCACGCAGAGTGATGTAGGAGAGCTTCCAACTCGGCTTGGAGTTGACCTGGGCGATTTCCCCCTCGACCCAAATCTGTCCAAGGCGCTCAATATAGTCCTTGACTAACTGGTTCAGGCGCCGAACCTGAACCGGTTTCTCGGCCGACGTTTCCAATTTCGACATACATCAACACTTACACGATGGGGCGGATCGCCCTGCTAATAAACGCAGGTTGCCCACAGGCTAAATTTGCCTGTGGGCAACTGTGACGGTAAAAGTGCAAGCCCGAGTTACTTGCGGTAACGAGACCTGCTATCGCGGCCGGTTATCCGCTCCTGGCGAGGGCGCTGCTGTCGCGGTGGCCACTCCTCGGTGCGGCGGTGGTTGCCCACTTGGCGTGCGGGGCTCTGTTGAGACTTTTCGGACGGAGACTCCGGCGAGGACTGTTCTCCCCACATCCGTGCCGTTCCTTCAGTTTGACGACGGGGAAACTCTGGCGTTGGCCGCTGCGGTGCGTTTGGCCTTTCAATCGGACGACGAGGCTGCTGTCTAGTCGAGTTCGGCGAAGTGGAATCCTGAGTGAACTGCGCCTGCCCCGGATGCGAGCGAGACTGCCAACGGGAGGTTGGCTGCTGAGCCCGCTGTGCGAAATTCGAGCGCTGCTGGGCACGCTCCCCAGAACGGTCAACTGGTCGCTTACGCAGTTGCTCGGCGTTGCGCGATGCCGAGTTGGCGTTCGCTGCAGGTCGGGCACCAGAACGAGAAGTCTCCTGCCGAGAGCGTGCAGCTTGCTGGCGCGCCTGGCGGCGAGCTTCGGCATCTCGGATAATGTCCGCAGCGGGACGTCGTGAAGCAGGACGTTCCTGGGTGCGAGAGGCGACCCGGCGATCAGATTCGGCGAGACGACGGCGAACCTGAGAGCTGGATTCGACAGCGGCTTCGTCACGGTGCTGGCGTTGTTTAGCGACCTTGCGCTGGGTGTTGAGGGATTTCTCCTGGGTGCGGGTGATTTCGAGGTAACGCCACACTGCGATGATGACACAGATAATCATCAAGACCAGCAGCCACGGGAACTGCTGGATGATGGGATATGCCGAGGTCACCAGGCGAGCGCGTTTAGAGGTTGTCGCGGTCGCGCCACCATTTTCAGGATCGGCGAGAGAACCGGTAAACCACGCTGTGAAAAAGGTGACAAGCGCGAACAAAATGGGGATTTGAGCGACGGTAACTACCAGACCGCGAGGAACCACCAACAGTGTTCCGGCCACAGCAGCCACGGCAAAAGCAATGAAGTAGGGCTTGCCAATCGAACCGTTGGGAACAGAAAAGAGCAAACCAATAACGCCAGCTAGAAGCATCAGCAACGGCGGCACAAACATTGGCACGCGTGGAAGCAGGGGTTTGTTTCCACTGCCTTTACGGGTTATTGCTGATCTGTTCGACACGAATGCGTATCCTACCGGTTATTAGTGATAATACGGGCAAGCCCGGTATGTGGGCTCGCCCGTGTCTTAAAATTTCGCCTTACTTCTTTTTCTTAGAGAAAGACCCGGAGACCACTTCAGAGACTTTATGGAAGGCCTTGGTCATCGTTCCCTCTTCCTGCTTGGTCGGACCAGCATCGGGGGAAACCTTACCGGCGGTGCGAGCATCTGCCTTCACGGCGCTCTCTGCAGAGCTGTCGGAGTCGTCACTGCCCAGGCGGAACGAAGCCAGTCGGTCGCGCATCGCACGGCCGGCAGCTTCAATTTGAATACCCGAGATCGATCCGGCGTCCGTGGCGAACTCGATGTCCTTTGCGGTCTTGTCGCCCGTACGCAAATCTGTGAGGTCGCCGAGGTAGCGGAACCAGACCGCGACGACTGCGGTGACTGGCACCGCCAGGAAGGCGCCGATGATGCCGAAGATACCGCCACCGAGCAGAACGACCAGCAGGACGATTGCGGCGTGCAAGTCCATAGCCTTGGCCTGCAGGATTGGGGAGAGGATGTTGCCCTCGATTTGCTGGACAGCAATGATGATGAGCAATACGAGGATTGCTGTAGTCAGGCCGTTGGCGACGAGTGCGACTACCACTGCAATGAAGCCGGCGGTGAACGCACCGACAATAGGAATGAAGCCAGCGAAGAAAGTCACCACGGCCAGAACCATTGCCAGCGGCACATTCAAAATTGCAAGACCGGCACCGATGAAGACCGCGTCGATAAGCGAAACGATAGCCTGCGTGCGGATGTAGCCCGACAGCGTGTTCCAGGAGCGGGTGAGCACCTCGGTGAGGTGCCAGCCGAGACGACGTCCGGTCAGGCGGCGGAGCCATGGCAGGAAGTCCTGGCCGTCCTTGATGAAGAAGAACGTCAGAACCAACATTGCCATCAAGGTTACGGCGGCCGAGGAGACCACCGAGATGCCTTGGAAGACTGTGTTGGCGATATCGCCGGAGCGCTCCTGAAGCCATGTGGACCCCTGGTCCAGAGCATCGAGAATCTGCTCATCCTTGACGTTAAATGGCGGGGCCTGAATGATGTTCTGGACTTCCTGAATGCCGTCGGTGAACTGGCGACGCAATTCTGGGAACTGCGACTGCACAGTCGGGGCGAGGAACGCGACAACGCCGCCAAGCACCGCCACCGCGCCTAGGATGACCGTCAGTGCGGCGAGTGCGCGGGGCCAGCGGTGTTTCATCAGGAACACGGCGGGCGGGGCCAGCACCGTGGAGACAATCAGGGCCAACAAAATCGGCAGAACGCCAGCCCAAATCTTTCCCAGAATCATAGCGCTGACGTACAGCGCCGCTGCTGTGATGAGGAAGCGCAGACACCAACCTGCGAACCACCGGGCGCCCTCGCCGATGACGTCGGCGCGGTCGATGGACTCGGAGTCGTTTTCGCTCATAAGCTCATCGAGGTTTTCAGCATCTTCCGGCAAATCCGGTTGCGTTGCCGCTGACTTATGGGCGTCGGAGGGGATAGACAGAGACTGTTCTATCCGCAGAGGCTCCGATCCCATTACGTGATCGATAGCGTCTTTTTCGGACTGCGCAGTCCACTCTTCGCCTTCATTGGGTTTATTGCTCACGTATTCATTATGGGGGTTCGGAGGGGATAGGGGGCAACTTCACGAAGTTAGGGCGAGTTCAAATCTTTCTCCCCGAGCCCGTAAGATGAGCAATGTGAGTCTTACACTTGGAATCGTCGGTCTGCCCAATGTCGGAAAGTCAACCCTGTTTAACGCCTTGACACGCAACGATGTGCTGGCTGCGAATTATCCGTTCGCCACCATCGAGCCGAACGTCGGCGTTGTGGAGCTTCCCGATCCCCGTTTGAATAAGCTCGCCGAAATTTACGGCTCCGAGCGTATTCTTCCGGCTACGGTGTCGTTTGTGGACATCGCCGGCATCGTCAAGGGTGCATCGGAGGGCGAAGGTCTTGGTAACAAGTTCCTCGCCAACATCCGCGAGGCTGACGCTATCTGTCAGGTCGTCCGTGTCTTCAATGATGATGACGTTGTGCATGTCGACGGCAAGGTTGACCCGGCCTCTGACATCGGTGTGATTGAAACCGAGCTTATCCTGGCTGATATCCAGACTATTGAGAAGGCGCTGCCGCGTCTGGAAAAGGAAGCCAAGAAGGATAAGGAAAAGGTCGGTGAGGTTGAAGCCGTCAAGCAGGCTCTCGCTGTGCTGGAAGAGGGACGCACTCTCTTCGCAGCTTCCGATGACGTGAAGCTCTCCGCTCTGCGCGAGCTGCACTTGCTCACCGCAAAGCCGTTCCTCTACGTCTTCAACGCTGATGAGGAAGTGCTTGCCGACGAGAACCGCCGCGCGGATCTGGCCGCTGCTGTGGAACCGGCGGACTGTGTGTTCCTCGACGCCAAGGCTGAGTCGGACCTTCTGGAGCTGGATGAGGAATCCCGCAATGAGCTCCTGGCTGAAATTGGCCAGACCGAGCCGGGTCTGCATTCGCTTGCTCGCGCTGGTTTCCGCACTCTTGGTCTGCAGACTTACCTGACCGCTGGCCCGAAGGAGTCTCGCGCCTGGACCATTCCGAAGGGTGCTACGGCTCCGCAGGCTGCCGGCGTGATTCACACTGATTTTGAGCGCGGTTTCATTAAGGCTGAAATTGTGTCCTTCAACGACTTGGTCGAGGCCGGTTCGATTGCCGAGGCGAAGGCCAAGGGCAAGGTCCGCCAGGAGGGCAAGGACTACATCATGCACGACGGTGACGTGGTCGAGTTCAAGTTCAACGTGTAGGTTAGCCGAATAAGAAGCTCTGACAGATGGTGGGGTAATCCTGCTCTGACATCTTATTCCAGCTTCGATGCGCTGGGATTAGGACTGGTCACGTGTGAGAAGGTTTCGTGTACAACTAGTGACATGAACTTTTTATTGCTCGGTGGTACCGGTTTCCTTGGAGGACACATTGCGGCGGCAGCAATCGACCGAGGACATCAAGTTACTTGCCTCGCGCGGGGTAACGGGAAGGTTCCCAACGGAGCCGAATTTGTGAGTTCAGACCGTGACCGTGACGGTGCGTACGATGAGGTTGCGGGGAAAACTTGGGACACCATTGTGGATCTGACGAGTCAGCCGAAGCATGCGCGGGATGCGGCGACGAAACTCCAGGCCAAGCATCGTATATTTGTGTCTTCGAGCAGCGTATATGAGGACCAAGGAAGTATTTCTTCCGAGTCTGATTCCGTAGTCACTCCGCTTGAAATTGACTACATGGAGAACATGGGGCAGTACCCGGCCGCAAAGTCTGCTTGCGAAACGATTTATCGCAACATAAATAGGTCGGTAATGGTAGTTCGACCCGGTCTGATCGCCGGCTACGGCGACGAAACAGGGCGCAGTGGTTACTATCCGTGGCGCTTCGCGCATCCCACGGGTGAGAACGTGATCGTCCCAGACCCGGCGTTTCCCGTCGCTATGATTGATGTGAAAGACCTTGCAGACTGGATAGTTGAGTCTGCAGAAGTTGGAACTTTCGGAACCTTTAACGCCACGGGGTTTGCTACTTCCTTGTCCGATGTGTTCAAGATTTCGCGTGAGTTAACCGCATCGGAGGCTACGGAGCGACCTTGCTCTGATGAACTGCTTCTCGCTAATGATGTAACCCCGTGGATGGGCCCAAAATCGTTGCCGTTGTGGGTACCAGGTGAACAGTTTCGCAACATCGCGCTACTCGATTGCGCCACAGCCTACGAAGCTGGCCTGCAGATTCGCCCGTTGAAAGGAACATTGGCGGATGCGCTGCGATTCGAAGAAGAACAGCAGGGGGAAAGACTCGCTGGGCTCAGCGATGAAGAGGAAGTCGTGCTTCGCCAGCGGTTAGAAGATGGTATTTAGTTTCGGCAGGAACAGTTTTAGTTGCAGTCGGGACCGTACTAAGTTGGTTTTCGTTCCGCGACTGACTGTGAGAATGAGTCCGAATCTGACTTGAGGGGAACTTCGGCGGTGCTAGCTCTTCATGACGCGGAACGATCTAGCCTGCGGAGGCTGCCTTTCCGAGCAGGAAACGCCTTGCGGCACACTTTTCGGCTTCTCGAATCGCTTGCAACTGAGTGAGGTAGCCTTCTTTCGCCACTCCGTGGAGTTCCGTTTCAATAACTAGTGAGATTCGTTGATGATTCTCGTCGAGTGTTGAGTCAGGACTAGTGCCCGGCGCTTTTGCCAGGGACCTACCCGCGTAGTTGTACATCGTCCGTCGTGCGCCGCTCCGCGGTGGGGAGGAGCCCGATGGGGCGCGGGACTATGCCCATGGAGACGTAGGTCGTGTCCGCCTCGGGGTGATGCGCCGCTAGTTCGGCTCGCTTCCACGACAGAACGAGGAGCCGGCGCAACGATCGACGTGGACGACGGCTCCGCCCAAGGGGACTGCTGCACGATCAGGCAACAACTTCAAATTCGTGCCACTAGGCGCCCCCGAACTGTATAGAGTGACGCCTACCGGGAGGGAGATTCGAGTGTCGGAAAGCGGACCAGAGAAGAGACTGAAGTTCTTCGGCCTCAGCGACTACGGAACCTTCTGGCAGGCCGACCGCCTCCTAGAGCTCGTCCGTGAATTCGATGCTACTCGTGGCGATCAAGGCATAAACGACATCGTTGAGTTGCATCATCTCGCGTTGTTCCTAGAACACAAAGTTCTCCCGAAGGACCTGGCCGAAGCAGAGCGAGACGCGCCTCTGGCGCACGTCTCCGAGATCCGGGAAGTCATCGGCAGGTTTTTCGGCAAAGTGACTGACGCCACCTTCTCAACGCTCGTTCAGGACGTTGACTTTCAGTACCGCACAGACGTCCTCGATCTCCTCGGAAAGAACAAGGTCTTCGAGCGCTGCACTGACTCGATCGTGCTTGCTGCACTTCAAGAGCAGAGTTTCCACCCGCACGATCTGCTCTCATGCCAGACACTCGTGCGTGCCTACGACCAGGAGATTCGGGCCCTGCTACTCGATGAGCCGCGCAATGCTGAGCTGCTTGCGCGGAAGTTCCTCCAGTCCGAGGGGCGGGATCCAATCCATCTTCCGAAGAGCTTTACTCCCGCGGATCAGCGTGGCCTGTTTGACCGATATCTCGATGAGGAAGAGCCCAACCTCAACTTCGTCAAGCTGATCGCATCCGCACGAGCTGACAAGAACACCGGCGTCGATGCACGACTGAAGCTAAAGGCTCGTCGCAAGGCAGATGCGCTCACGAAGAAGATGTTCGAGTCCACGGAGGGGATCAAGACCGGCTGCGAAGTGGGCATCTCGGCCGATCAGGTCGAAGAGGTCGTCCAGTCTTTGGACGGCATGGTTGGCAAGTACTCCTACAGTCGAACCTGGCTCACGGAGAACCTCGACTACCCGACTATCCTGAATAACTTTGTTCACCTGTTCCAGTTCGCCAACGACCACATGCTCCTGGAACTTCCTTCCTACGGAGCGCAACTTGGCGTCTTCGAGCGGTTCATGGGTACGCCGGGCAAGGGCGACTACCGGACGGGGGCGGTGTTCAGGCTCAAGGATCAGGCGTCCTTGCTCCAGACCTTGATGTACGAGCGCTTCCTCAGCTCCGAAGGTATAGAGCTCGAGTCGGTCATCGCTTGGTTCTTCACGGACTACCTTGAGCAGGAGTTCGGTGCCAAGGGGCTGAAGTACCGCGCCTCCAGCCCGACCGCTACCTACCTTGAGAAGAGCCGCCATCTGTTCTCAGAGATGGAGAGCGTCCTCAAGCAGTTCACGCTGCATGTCGACTACGGCGAGGTTGACCCGGAGCTGCTGACAATCACATCGGAGCAGCTTTCCTACGGCGACATCCCGAGTCAGGTTGTGGATAAGTACGCCTACGTTGCCAACAACGCGGACATCCAAGGAATTCAGCACCTGCTCTTCTCGGACCAATCCGGATTGGTGCACATCAGCAGCGATCTGGAGGCAGAGAGCTTCCTCCACTTGGTCATCGCCAATGACATCGCCTACGACCAGTTCCACGAGTACCAACAGCGCAACATCGACTTCCTGGTCGAGAAGGGCATCCTGACCGGAGATCGTGACCGAATTGCGTTTGCAAGCGCGCCACAATTGCATGTGCTCAAGGAACTCTGGGAGTACGAGGTGACGAGCTGTCTCCATCATTCGGCGGCCGGCCAGAAAGCCATTGACGAGATGGTGAGCGCCGGATGGCTGGTGCATCGATCAACGCTGCTCAGCGCCGCGGAGGTCAGCTACTTCAACTACTTCCTTAACGATAAGGAGTTCAGCAACGGACCTAGCCTGCGCAACCGCTACCTCCATGGATCACAGGCAGACGGTGACGACGACCGCGTTCACCGCCACACGTATCTAACAGCGCTCCGCCTACTCGTTGCGCTGGTCATCAAGATCAACGATGACTTCTGCCTGACGGATAACGCCGTGCTCGCGAAGGAATAGGGGCCGACCGCTGGCATGGTCGAGCCCTCTTCAGATCCCTAGTATGTGGCGTCTCAGCCGGGTTCCCTGCCGGCGTGATGGCGCGGTACCTCCTTCGTGGCGTCCTGCAGGCTGACCCACGTCGAAGGTGAGCCTGTGTCCCCTGATCAGTAGCGAGCACTGACCGTGGGGAGGGGGAGCACGTGAACCCCGTGTTCAGATGTACCTATGTGCCGGAACTCGGTGGAGTTTAGATTCAACGTGTGATCGACGGCCGATTATCGGGCACGCTGGACTTCAGTTCATCTGTGGTCGAGCGGCCCAGGCGTTGACATTGCATTGCTGCTCGGTGTGGTCGCCCGCAGCCACGACTGTTCCGTCGGCGCGCAGCCCGAGCGAGTGTCTCGCTCCGGCTGCGATCGCTGTGATGCCGGTCCATGACTGGACATCGCACTGGCCGAACTGGTTGTCGCCCGTTCCGAAGACCCTTCCGGTCTGGCTCAGCGCGAGCGTATGGACGGAGCCGGCCGCTACTGAGGTGATGCTTCTCCACGATGACACCTCGCACTGGCCTCTGCTGTCGTCGCTGACGGCGACGACGGTGCCGTCTTCGTGTAAGCTGACGGTGTGCAGGGTAGCCGGCAGAGACCCCGGACAGGTGTGTCCACCGGGCGACGTCGGTCTGCCCTCGCTGATTGTTGCCAGTTGCGAGGGCTGTGCCGTCGCGTCGAACTGCGATTGTGTGCCAGTCGCCGCATCCGATCTCAGTTGACCATGATCTCGCTGTAGATTGTCCTACGTGGGGGCATGTGGTGGAGTAAAGATTTTCGACCTGACATCTGGTCGCAAGACAGGAAGGAGCCCGGACCGGGAGCACGATGCCTAATGATCCTCTCAACCTCGACAAGGCCGGCGAGTGGGCTGGCGTGTGGTGGCTGCCGGAAGCCCCTAGCGAGAAGGTCCCGGGTGTCCTACGGTACGACCCGGAAGATGGTCTCTCTCTGTCGCTGATCGGCACCTTCGAGGATCGGATCTTGACGACGGACTCGTCTGGATGGACTGCTGTTCACGAAGGAACCCGCACCTGGGAAGTCATGCACGGTGTGGCCGAGCTCAGGGAGATCACACTGCTCGGCTGTGTTCCTAGGAGCACCAGAAGGACCATGGGTGCGCGAGTGGCGAGCCCTGATAAGCAGACCGTGACCGCGACGGTCGCCATCATCGGCGCGCATGTCAGCGGTGACGCGGATCCGGCGTTCGCTGGGGCAGAAGTCTCAGTCGAGGATCTGAGTCTCTGGGCGGCGTCTTCTGTGTTCGAAGGATCCCTCGGGGCTCCCGACGGCAAGATCGACGGGACCGGGCGTATCTCGGTGAAGCCGGTCGAGGCGCAATCGGTCGTGGTCGACGACACTGAGTATCGCCTTCAGCACACGCACACGCTTCCATTCTTCGACCAGCGCAAGGGAGGAAGCGTCGGACGTATGCGGGACACGGTGTCCATCTGCGTCGTGCCAGCCGAACCATTCTCTCTGAGTGTTGCTCTGCAGGAGGCGAGCCTGGTGCAGGACCTGATCTCCCTGGCGACGCATCGCGCGGCCGGAGTGATCTGGCTCCGACTGGAAGTTGCCGGGACCGAGTCGCACTTCCCTGATGGCCGCCCGCTGCCGCGCCGACGTGCCGATGTGCTCTACTCACCGGCCGCGCTTGGAAAACACGACGCGAAAGCCGTCGATCACCACCGAATGTTCTTCACCTGCGGCTCGATCCCATTTGAGGAGGTCATGCCCCGATGGTGCGAGGCCCATGGCCGCCTGGAGGCAGCGACAAACATGATCTTGGGCTTGTGCTACGCACCGGCCCGTTTTGTTGAGAACAATCTTCTGACGGCAGTCGGTGCTGCCGAGGTGTTGCACCGCAACCTCCGCATCGACGAGAAACCGTTCCCCAACGTGGAGTTCAGGGCGATGCGAGAGGCGATGCTGGCGCAGGTACCCGATGAGCACCGAAACAGGTTCAAGGGGGCGATCCGCAACGACCCGACCCTCCGTGATCGGCTCCATGCCCTCGCCGCGCGACCCGATCAGGAAGCGATCGCACAGCTCTTACCGGATGTCGACCCTTGGGCGAAGTGGACGACGCGCGCCCGCAATGACCTCGCGCACGAGGGCAGAACGTCCAACCATTCCATCGAGGAGCTGATCGCCGTCGTCGAGGTGACGACCGCGGTCGTAATCCTCAACCTCTTGCACGAGCTCGGGTTGCCGGCGGAGCGGCAGCGAGAGATCGTGCGGGAGCACCCGCAACTGAGGGCTACGTTCCGTACCGCTGCCGAATGGCTGGTTCCCTCACCAACCCCTTAGGTGCACTGCGATAGCCGCTACTTCGGAACCTCCGTGACGCTGCTGCCCGGTCGTTTAGTGCGAGACGCGTGTAAGCCTGCTCTATCGCTCGTTCGTTGAGTGCGTCATGGCGGGCGGGCGAGACGACCGGCTGTAAGTGGTGGCAGCGCGTCAGTGCCGCCTGGTGCGGCGGTGAGACGGGAGAATGTCGTCGGCCCTTAAGAACGCGGTGGAGTTCCGCTTCAATGTCAAAGCTCCATGTCGACGTGCTGCCGAGCCCGTTACCCCCGGAAGCATGTCTGAGACCGTCGTGACGCCCGAGACGCTTGCCCTACGCAAGATTCTCGTTGCGCGTCTTGACAAGTTCCAGGTGCTCCTCGATCGGTACGGCGCGACCAACCCGAAGTTGTTCGGGTCCGTCGCGCGCGGCACCGCGTCTGCAGGATCGGACATCGACATCCTCGTCGGGATGGACCCTGCGGAGGGACGTCTCCTGATGCGTGCGTCTGGTCTGCTCGAGGAGAGTCGCGCTCTGTTCGGGCGCGATGGCATCGACGTGTTTCCTGCCCAGTTGCTAAGGCACCCGGTATCCGCTTCGACGCTCGCCGAGGCGGTGCCGCTGTGAGTCGCAGTCCGGCGAAGCCGTGAACCATCTTCCCGATGAGATCACCGGCGCGCACCCTGAGATCGTCTGGCCTCAGATTCGGGATTTCCGCAACATCCTGGTGCACCAGTATTTCGGCGTCGACATCGACGTGGTCCGCGATATCGTCGATACTCATCTGCCTCCTCTTGCCTAGGCGCTGCGGTGCCACATCTCTGCTAACTGACGGCGCGGCTCCAAAGGTTATTCGGCTACGGAACGTGGTCGAGTTTAAGTTCAATGTTAGCTAAGGGCCTTATTAAAAGCGTTTGGCAACACGCGCTCCTATTTACCTTCGTATCTCGCGAGACGCTGACGTGGATGGCCTCACCATCGACCGGCAGCGTCAGGACTGTGAAGCCATTGCAAAGCAGCGTGGCTTGGACGTTGGACATAGGACATAACTACGTCGATCAGTCCATTTCCGCGTCAAAGAAGAATGTGGCTCGCCCCGACTACGACGCCATGGTGGCATCCTTTGAACGCGGCGAAATCGACGCGATCATCTGCTGGGACCTCGAACTACCCGCCCCACGTCGGTGGGTAGTCCGATCAGTCGGACAAAACTACTCCCGCACCACAGCGTAATAAGGGGTGCACCTTAAAAACATCCGGAGGTGGGGGTAACTCCCCCTCGTTGCCCAGAGACAAAATACGCCAGTGGCGTCTGTACGACGAGCCGAAGGTAGGACAAATTCCAATCCAGAGAGGTCTTGCACTGTTGCGGTGCGGTTGTCTTCTTTCTCACCGTATTGGACCCTGCGAAATTAATTGGATACGATAGGCCCATGTTGATTTCAGGTTCCGTTTTCATGCGGCCGCTCACCAGCCGCTAAGGCGGTTTTCTCCCTCCCGCAGGTTAGAAACCGCTCCGGTCCTTTAGCCGGGCGGCTATTTGTCATGCCCGGCTCCGTTTCAACTCCAAGGAGCACACCTGATGTCTGCATACGGATACGGCCGTCACGAGCATGGCCAAAATTTTCTCACAGACCACAAGATCATCAACTCCATCGTCGATCTTGTGAAACAAACCTCCGGCCCCATCATTGAGATCGGGCCAGGAAGCGGTGCCCTCACTCACCCGATGGCCCACTTGGGGAGGGCGATAACGGCAGTTGAGGTAGACGCAAAACTAGCTGCCAAACTCACAAAAAAGACCGCCTCGGCGGCGGTCGAAGTGGTCCATGATGATTTCCTTAACTTCCGGTTACCCGCCACTCCCTGCGTCATTGTGGGAAACATTCCCTTTCACCTCACCACTGCCATTCTTCGAAAGTTGTTGCATGCGCCGGCATGGACTGACGCTGTACTCCTCATGCAGTGGGAAGTCGCTCGCCGCCGGGCCGGGGTAGGTGCAAGCACGATGATGACGGCTCAGTGGTCCCCATGGTTCACGTTTCACCTTGGTTCCCGAGTACCAAGGTCTGCTTTCCGGCCACAGCCAAACGTTGACGGGGGGATCTTAGTGATCCGCCGGGTGGGTGACCCGAAGATTCCGATAGAGCAGCGCAAAGCCTTTCAGGCGATGGTGCACACCGTTTTCACTGCCCGGGGACGCGGGATAGGGGAAATTCTCCGAAGGGCAGGGTTGTTTTCATCACGTTCAGAGACACAATCATGGTTGCGCTCGCGAGGAATCGACCCCGCGACCCTACCTCCCAGATTGCACACCAGCGACTGGATCGATCTCTTCCAGGTGACTGGTTCCTCTCTACCTCACCATCGGCCCATTTCACCATCGGGAAGTAGTCAACGACCTCCTCAACGGAAAAATCGAGGCCGGCGGCGGTAATCCCCCCACCACCAAAACCGAAATCCACCAGTAGTAGTGAACGACCCATGTTCGTCTACCGTGAGCCGCGTTATGGCAGTGACGTGTTCTCGTCGGGCACAGTCATAGTTCCCGGCGTTGCCAGCGACAGGGTTCTACACCCAGCAGCGGGACCGATCAAAATCACCCGCACGGGGAACGACCCTGCTGGTGGTTTCGATTTTGATGAAAGCGAGGAGACATAGCCCCTCGCCAACTCCCCGTAGCTGGCGAACAGTAGCTCCTGGCGCTGGCGCTCGTTGGTGAGTTTGCGTGCCACATCGAAAGCCTTATCGACTTCCCGGTCCAAGTTGTTGTGAGCCTTGAGCAGAATTGGGTCCATCGATAACGGGTTGTAGTGCTCCGCGAGTGACCGCTGGGGGTGCCGCTCGCGTGCCCGCAGCACCAACTGTCCAGCGTCGATGATTCGCTGCTGCGCCTTCTCATCTAGTTCACACAGAGCTGGTCCGCAGTTGTAGCTCCCGATGTACTCCGAAAAACGGAAAAAATAAATAGTGGGGATACATCAACCTTCCACTTTCCATTCTTCCGGCTCAGAGTATTGAGGGGTCTGGGACCGGGTCCGTAAACCCTTTATGTTTTTCGCGCACAGCGGTTTTTAGCGACGCACCCTATAGGTTTTCCGCAGAACTTATATGTGTTTCTGTGCACCCCATATGTTGTCTGTTTTAGCGGTATTTCGTTGTTAATTCCGCACGCGCGCATCAAATGGTTATTTATCGACGACACTCCGTCGAGTTCAAGTTCAACGTGTAACGCGAGGCGTTAATGACGTTTCGCGTTATTGGGGGTAGGTTGAAGAGCGCTGTCTCTAACTCGGGTTTTCGTTCGGCCTCGGTCCATTCCGCTACCTCGTGTGAAGAATCTGCAAGCGGTATCGAACCGTTGAACTATTAGGTTCCCCCACAGTTCCCGTGCCTGCACGCATCGAGAAGGACCAGGTGGTGAACTCGAATGACTCGCCTGGTCCAACGTGTGTGCGCTCGGCGCGTGGTTTAACCCTTATAAGACTTGCCGGTCACAGCCTCAGCGTTTCGCTCGTGCAGCCCGCAGGCCGTTCAAGATCACGATGACTTCGGCGACTTCGTGTACCAACACGACGGCGGCCAAGCCCAGTACACCGCTGATCGCCAGTGGCATCAACACGATGATGATGGCCAGAGACAGCACGATGTTTTGGTTGATGATCCTGCTGCCTCGGCGGGCGTGCTGCAGCGCCTGCGGGATCAGCCGGAGGTCGTGGCCAGTGAAGGCGACGTCAGCGGACTCGATCGCGGCGTCAGAGCCGGTTGCTCCCATCGCAATGCCCACCGTTGCGCCCGCCAGTGCCGGCGCGTCGTTGATGCCGTCGCCGATCATCGCCGTCGGCGTCTTGGAGGAGAGTTCGGCGACGATGCTTGCCTTGTCCTCCGGTCGCAGCTCGGCGCGCACGTCGTCGATTCCGGCGATTTCAGCCAGCGCCCGGGCGGTGCGAGTGTTATCGCCGGTGAGCATGCTCACTTCCACGTCGTTGTCGTGCAGGGACTGCACGGCATCGGGCACCTCGGGCCGCAACTCGTCGCGCACCCCGATCGCCCCGGCGAGAGCGTCATCGACGGTGACTAGGACGCAGGTCTGGCCTTCGGACTCCATGCGCTCAACGTCCGCCTTCAGTGGCCCGGCGTCGATCCATCGGGGGCTGCCGACCAGCACCCGTCGGCCTTCGACGGTGCCGCCGATGCCATGACCGGCTTCCTCGCTGATATCCAAGGCGGTGGGCGCTTCGGGCTCCGCTGCCACGATCGCCGCGGCGAGGGGGTGCGTCGATTGCTGCTCAACCGCCGCCGCGAAGGAAAGCACCTGCGCCCGATCGAATCCGTCTGCCGGGACCACTCCGGTAACCTCGGGCTGGTTGCGGGTAAGGGTTCCGGTCTTGTCTACCGCTAGGTGACGGATGCCGCCGAGTCGCTCGAACGCCGCGCCGGACTTGATGACTACTCCGAACTGGCTGGCCGCGCCGATCGCGGCCACGACCGTCAGCGGCACGGAGATTGCCAGCGCGCACGGCGACGCTGCGACCAGGACCACCAGCGCACGGGTGATCCAAGTCTCGGGGTCGCCCAACAGCGAGCCGATCACGCCGACCAGCACCGCCAGGATCATCACCCCGGGCACTAGGGGTTGGGCAATTCGGTCGGCGATCCGGGCGCGGTCACCCTTCTCCGCCTGCGCCTGCTCGACGAGGTCGACGAGTGTGGTCAGCGAGTTGTCCGTTCCAGCTGCGGTCGTCTCGACCTCCAGCACACCGGCGGAGTTGATCGCTCCCGCGGGTACCTCGTCGCCGGGCGCAACCTCCTCCGGAATGGATTCTCCGGTGATCGCTGAGGTGTCAAGGCTGGAGCGTCCGGACCGAATGATGCCGTCCGTGGCGATCCGCTCCCCGGGGCGTACGACCATTAGCTCGCCAACCTCAAGGTCCTTCGCAGCGACCTCGGCCGTCGTACCGTCGCGCAGCACGGTCGCGGTTTGCGGTACCAGCTTCAACAGTGCCCGCAGTCCGCCTTGGGCCCGGTCCATCGCCTTGTCTTCAAGCGCCTCGGCGATCGAGTACAGGAACGCCAGCGCCGCGGCCTCTCCGACGAAACCAAGGATCACCGCGCCGACCGCGCTGATCGTCATAAGCAAGCCAATGCCGAGCTTGCGCTTCGTGACAAGGTTCCGGATCGCTCCAGGTGCGAACGTGTAAGCGCCCAACAGCAGGCCAAGCCAATACAGTACCGTTGCGGGCGTCTCCAAGTCGGACCAGTCCAGCGCCAGTCCTGTAATGAGGGCTACGCCGGAGAAGATCGGTAGCAGTAGCTCGGGGTCCTTCCACCATGGCCGATCGAGCTCTTCGATCTCCGTGGCGGGTTCGTGTTCGCATCCACATGCTGAACTCATGCGTCCGTTCCTTTCTCGCCGCAGCCGGGCACCGAGCACTCGGTGTCGATGCAGGGGGCATTCTCGTCGACGGCCAGCGTCGCGTTGACCAGCGCTTCGAGCGCCGCCGCGAGGTGCGGATCGGCAATTTCGTAGCGGGTCTTACGGCCCTCCGGCTCAGCGACGACGATGCCACAATCGCGTAGGCAGGACAGGTGGTTCGAGACGTTCGAGCGGGTCAGATCCAAGCTTTGCGAAATCTCGGCCGGGTAGCCCGGACCGTCGAGTAGGGTCATCAGGATTCGGGAGCGCGTCGGATCAGCCATGGCCCGGCCGAGCCGGTTCATGACGTCGAGGCGCGAAGCAATAGTCAGCATGTGCTGAACAATACAACGTGTGTTGAACTATTCAAAATGCACTGAACTGACGGTTCCGCGAAGGTCCTGCGACCTGCAGGAATTAGTCGATGGGATAGCCGGTAACTGGGCCTTCGTGATTCGGCTGCCAACCCAACGCGGGGGCGACATGCGTGGCGAAGTTGTCCAAGATCTTCACGTTGACGTCGACGCCCATCCCAGTGGGGATGGTGATGAGCAGGGTGTCGGCGGACATGACGGCGGCGTCGGCTTTGAGTTGCTCAATGAGTTTGTCCGGCTCGGCGGCGTAGGTGCGGCCGAAGGTGGAGGCGCCGACGTCGGGAAGCATGCCCACCTGATCGGAGCCGGAGGCCTGCATGCCGAACAACTGCATGTCCGCGCCGTCGACGATGGGGAAGATAGAGCGGGACACCGACACGCGCGGCGTCCAATCGTGGCCCGCCTTCTTCCACGCGGCGCGATAGCGGCTGATCTGATCCGCCTGGATTTCGCCCAGAGTCTCGGCGGTGGTCTCGGAGACCAGGGTGGAGGACATCAGGTTGAGCCCGTCCTTGGCGGTTTGCTCGGCAGAAGCGTGGGTGCCGGAGCCGTAGAAAATATGCTTACGCAGCTCGGGCGCCATGGGGAAGACCGGCAGGGCGGAGCCGGGTTGGAATATGTTGGGGTACTGCCGGTCCAGCGGTGCGGCGGTGGCGAATCCGTTGCCGTCCACTGCAGCCATGAACGCCTCGAGGTGGGCTCGCGCCACGTCCGCGCCGTTGGGCGCTTTACCCCAGTAGCCGAAGGCCTCCCAGCCGCGGTCAGCCACCTCGGGGGCGCCGCGCGAGATGCCCAGGGCCACGCGGCCACCGGAAATTTGGTACAGCGACGCGGCCTCTTCGGCGAGGTAGAGCGGGTTTTCATAGCGCATGTCGATGACACCGGTGCCCACCTCGATGTGTTTGGTAGTGGCCGCGACAGCACCCAGCAGCGGCATCGGGGCGGAGGCCTGCGGCGCGAAGTGGTGGACACGAAAGGACGCGTTGTTCACGCCGATTTCGTCCGCAGCCTGGGCGATCTCCAGATGAGTCTTGGCGATCTTTTCCGCAGATGGCCCGCGCTGGCCACCGAAGGCGTAATGCCCGAAGCTTAAGAACCCGAACGCTTTCATTGGATACCACTCCTTTTGATGGTGCTAACGAGAAAGTAACTTTGCAACGAGATACCGTGGACTTCAAGCTCGACGTCTAGGGCCGTGGCAAGTCGGTAGTACGTTTTTCGATTCGACGCTTTGGGGCACACTACCGGGGTTGCCGGTGCTCTTCTTAGATTGCGCGGTTCAGATTTCCTAACCTAAAGCTCGTTTGAGCGTGCTATCCGCTGGTGTGCCTCCGATGCTGCTGCTCATAAGGTGGTGGGCGCTCCATGAATACAAGGCGTAAGTCGCGCCTTAGGTCAGGCCGAGGAGGATGCCGTGGCTCACTGGGTCGTAGTCCGAGTTTCCGCACCCACTGGCCTCTGGTGTACGCGCTAGCCCCGCTCGGGGTAGCGCACGAGGAGATCGTTGCCGATGACTGCGCCGTCGTTGAGCGTTGCCTCGCTCACCTTCGCCCCGGCCGCACCCAGACCCATAATGTGGCCAACCTCGTCACCGTGGGCGATGAGGTGGTCGGCGATGATACGCCGGTGGCAGCGCCACCACACCGCCTCGGCGCACATGATTGCGGTGGGGGTTTCGGCGGCGTTCGCCCGTAGCTGCGAGATTGCGTCGGAGAACTCCTCGCCCAGCGCATGGTCGGCGTAATTGTGGAAGCTGCGGTTACGCCAGTTGCCGTTAACCTCAAACGGCACCGAGTGGGACACGTTGCGCCGCCCGGTGAGGCCCTCGCTTCTGCTGTAAGTGATGCCACATGTAGGAAGGTGTTCGGCAAGGTAGTCGCCGTTGAACCACGGGTACTTCCTGGATCCGGGCAGCTTGCGCACATCCACGATGGATGCCACACCGGCAGCTTTGATCATTTCAGCGAAGTCCTCGAACTCGAGGTTGGAGTGGCCCACGGTGAAAATGCGCATGTCGCCAATGCTACGCGCCAAGCGGTTACACCCACATCGGCTTCACGAATGAGAAGGTGACTTTGCAACGACACGTCGTGGAGTTTAAGTGCAACGTGTAAAGGTTTTTCAAGCATCGCGCGATGGGGACGTGGACCCACGATTGCAGGGTCGACTGCGACGGAGTGACCATTGTCTGGCTCAGCCAAGCTATTGACTCTGCGATGCTGCGGATGTGCCATCAGACTCTTCGTGCTGAATGCGTGAGGCATGCAGTCGGGCGTGGGCGATGGCGTCAGGGGTGTTGTCGAAGACGTGATTCTCGTGTGCAAGCTGGTCGAATACGCCGAGTTCGCGCAACACCGGAATATGTTCGGGCTTCGTGGCTGCGAGCAGGACTCTGGTACCGCGGCGTTCGAGGCGCCCGATTGTGTCGGCGAGCATCTGGGCGCCGGTGGCATCGATCGTCGTGACGTAGCGCATGCGGAGTACGACAACCTTGACCGACGAGGCATCAGCGAGCTCGAGGAGGAAATCGTGCGCTGCGCCAAAGAAGAGAGGGCCTTCCATACGGAAGGCGGCGATGTGCTCGTCGAGGAGCTCGCGTTCCTTGTCGCGGTGGTCCCCCTCGTCTAGTGGGGCGGCTTCCAACACCGCAGTGCGGGCGGTCTCGCGCAGTGCGAAGAAGCCCGCCATTACAAGGCCGATGAGTACGGCGACGACAAGGTCGAACACGACGGTGGCGGCAGCTGTGATGAGCAGGGTCGCCCCGTCGCCCTTGGTGGCGCGTATCACCGAGCGGAGGTTCCGCGGGTGGATCATCTGAATCGCAGTGGCGATGAGCACGCCGGCGAGCGCGGCGAGAGGAATCTCGCCCACCCACCGGGCCGCGACGAGCACGGCCACGAGCAGGAGCAGCGAATGGAACACCGCTGCCAGGCGTGTGCCTGCGCCTGCACGCACGTTGACGGCAGTTCGGGCAATCGCGGCGGTTGCGGGAATCCCGCCGAACAGGGGCGCGACGACGTTGGCCACGCCCTGCCCGAAGAGTTCGCGGTCGGGATCGTGCCGGTCGCCGACAGTCATTGCGTCGGCAACCGTCGCAGACAGCAACGATTCCAGCGCACCGAGAGCTGCGACGGCGACCGCTGCAAACAGCAATGAATCCAGGTGCTCCCACGGAATCTCTGGCCAGCGCGGAGCAGGCAATGTCGACGGGATGTAGCCGATTGTCTTCAGGCCGCTGTCTGCCAGCATGTTGATGGCTGTCGCTGCAGCTACCAACACTAGCGCCGCGGGGAAGCCACTACGGACGCGCGCAGCAAGCACGATTCCAGCCGCTACTGCAAGGGTCATCACGGGCGCCTGCCATGCCGGAGCATCTAACCAAGCATTGATTGAGCCCCACGCCAACCCGAGGACTTTCTCGCCCTCCACGTCAACACCAAGTGCTGCAGGCAGCTGTTGTAAGCCGATGATTAACGCAATACCGGCGGTGAAACCTTCGACGACAGGTAGTGGCATGTACTTCATCGCGCGGCCAGCGCCGGTGAACGCCAGTACGAGCAGCATGAGCCCTGCCAGCACGCCGACGACGAGAACCCCATCGGCACCATGGTTGGCCACGATGGGGATTAACACGACGGTCATTGCGCCGGTCGGGCCGCTTACTTGGACGTTACTACCGCCGAAGATCGCGGCCAGGATACCCGCAACGATGGCCGTCGTAATTCCGGCCGCCGCGCCGACACCGGACGCAACGCCGAAGCCGAGCGCGAGAGGGAGTGCGACGAGGGCCACCATGAGGCCTGCCGAGAGGTCGCGCCCAATCGTCGCGCGGGACCAGTCCGAGCGGCGCGGTGCGAAACGCAGGGCACGAGATTGGAAGCCCACCGTAGAGGCGGCGGAGGAGGGGCGGGTCATGCTACTTTCTTGCTCCTTCAGGGCTCAATGACACTCAAAGGATACACAAGGTGTCATCCTCCGACGGCCGCATTCCCGGTTCTGGCCGAGGCCTCATGTCGACGGAATAAAACTTCCTGACCTGGCGGGAGTTCGCTGGAGCGTTGTCGCGGTGCTTGGAGTGACGCGTGTGAGCCGGTGTCCGAAGAGCAGACAGCCCGGGAGAATCGGTACCAGTGCCATACAGTGCGCGACACCACTGCTCATAGGACGGGCCCGACGGCGGGCTGGGGGGGGCGAGGGCCGGCTACCGGATCCGGGCTTTCGCGGCGACGAGCAGCAGGGCGGCGTGGTCGACTTCGCCGTTTTTGATCTCGCGATTGAGCTTGTGTAGCACCACGGGGCAGCGCAGGCAGCGGATGCCGGATTTGCAGCACTTCTTCTTCGGCGTCATTGCGGCCAGTTTGAAGGGGTCCTTGCCGGCGAGCTTTTTCGCGGCCTTGGCCTCGGCCTTCGAGTATTCGGGCAGGCGTAGCGAGGTCGTTGCCGCAGCCTTTTTCTTGGTTTTGGCGGCGTGCGTCTTCTTGCCCTTGTCGCCTTTCTTACCCTTGGCCATGCGCGTTCCCTTCGTCGCGGATTTTCCCGAATTAGGTTAGCGTCACCTCATGCGATGTGGGTAGGCGTGGGTGTATGGCGGGTGTATTCGGCGTGGTGTACGACGACCGACCAGGTTGTAGAGATTCTGCGATACGTGCTTAAGGCGTAAGGCCTGCAGAATTAAGAGCCAAGACAAAGGGCGACTTCGGAAGACAATTCCGAAGTCGCCCTTTGCTTAGTCAACACTGCGCGGACCAAACCGGACAGCAACAAGCCTGCTAGGAGATTGCGAAGCCAGATGCTGGTCCTGGCTTTTCGACGGGCTCGCCAGCCTCGTCGACCATCCAGTCAATTTCCAGCTCCAGCTCGCGCTCGATGCCAGCACGCTTTCGGGAATCGACGACTTCCATCGTGGTATTAAACGATGTCGGCATGGTCATCGTCACCGTGGACTCACCAGTGCCGAGAGTCATTTCCCCGGCGCGGATGCGAGCTGCCAGCGTCTCCAGCAAATCCGCGAGCTCATCGCGGCTGAAGCTTGCCTTGCTCTTCACCAGCTTTTGATTCTTCGGGGGGTGTAATTTTTTTAGGTTTCGGTGCCATGTCTTTACTTACCTTTCCAGCCGTGTAGGTATTTGTGCAGTGTGGAGAATCGGCCGTCACTCCACACTGTCTTTGAAGATGGTCTAGAAAGCTTTCAGGAAGCCTGTCTATCCCCATTATCCCAATAAAAAGTGGTTTTTACCGGGCTAAATAACAAGAGGCTAGAAATTTCTATAGGTAGGTTATAAATTGTGGAAAATCCCTACGCTATGCTCTGGGGTGCAAGGTCCTAAGTGCCTTAGGTTAGGAGCTCTAGTAACGGCGCCCTTGGGTAGCGCCTCAAACGTGTCGACCGACAGCAATAGGGGAGGAGTAAACGTCACATGGTGTCACCCGACAACATCCTGATGTACCTTCTGCCTGAGCAAGAGGCGCAGGTTAAAGAGATATTTGTGCAACTGGCAGAGCGTGGATTCCCGCAGCAGAATCAAAAGCCCCACATCACTGTCACCTTCGCACCGACCATGAGCCCGGAGGTAATCCAACGAGCAGCCGAAATTCTCCCACCGCTGATGCCTGCGGAATTCCGCAGGGTAGGAACGGTAGTGTTCGGCACAAAGAGTAAACAGACTGTCGCATGGTTATTAGAAACAAGCGATGAGCTGGAAGAAGCCGCTCGTGAGATCAGTCGTCTTAACCCTGAAGGTCGCGGCTCCCGCTGGATTCCGCACCTGACTATGGGGCTGCGAATCCCGCGGGATATGGTTCCCGGTTACGTCCGGGCTCTTGATGAACTAACAAGCCCGCACTTCAAAACTCTTAGTGCACCACGCGCTGCGTTCTGGAGTCCCAAAGTGCAGGAATTAACGGAGTTTTAGCGCGCCGCACGCCGCAACTTTTCAAAAGCAGCGCAGCCAAGCGGCCACTAAGCGGCGTCCATAATCTTCTTTGCCTGGGCATCGAAGACCTCCAAGGCGCGCTTCTTTGCCGCTTCCTTGGACTCTGGGGTCGCCTGTGCAAGTTCCATCGGTTGTGTCGCATTTTCCGCGCCGGTTGATGGAACGTCTGGAATCGGGGCAGCGGACACCATCACCATCACGCCATTGACAACGCCGACAATGTCGTAGCTGGTGGCATCAGTATTAGTGCCACCGGAGCTAATGTCCACAACTGTCGCGTGTGCAGTGAGCTCATCTGGCTTGACGGAAAGATCCGGCTCCCACTTTTCCCGGTGCATTTTCATGGTGGTTGTCATATCCATGTCATTGAGCATCTCCTGCGCCTCAGGAGGAAGTTCCTGGCCTTCCATGGATTCGTTTACGAGGTCGGAAGCATCCATCGAAGCGGTCACCTCAGAGCACTTGTTAAGAACATCTGTGTACTCCTGGTAGGTCTGAGGGTTCTTCAATACTGAGACAGCGATGGTGACCTTTTCCGCGTCCAAATTAGCGAAAGAACTGACAGCTCGCTCCAATTCTTCCGTTGGCTTGATGATAGTGGCACATTCGGCCGGCTCTATATCTAAAGAATCCTCCGAAAACATCTCCATTGCGTCCTTGTACCCATTAATCCTGTTGTTGGAGAAGTCCACACCTTGAACTTCATTAGTGAGCAGGAGCTGATCTTCGGATGCAGCTGGAGCTGACCCGTCTGCCTTCGTCATCTTGCTGGTCGACTCTTTGCCTGCCTCGCCACCGGCATTGTTGCTTTCTTCTCCCGAGCCGCATGCGGTGAGCAGGGCGGCGCTTGTACAACCTGCGACGACGGTTGTCGCAATTTTCTTCCACATTCCAGAGCTGCGCTGCTTCATGATTCCTCATTCCATCGAGCTGAATTTCAACAACCTATGCAACCTGATCAGATGTCCTGAGCCGGAGCCAATCTTTTGTGAAAGAAAGAATACAAGAGCTCGCCTCAGCACGCTTCCCAATATCAAGAATTTCAGTCGCGTCTGCTTCACGACGCTCCGTCGGACCTCACCGCAGACTGTGCAACCTTTGCCACGGGGTACGTGGATACCAACGCAATAATCGCACCGAAGATGAAAACGGGCACGAATCCGAATTTCGGTGCTGCGAAAGAAATAACAAAAGGAGCGAAGAAACCAACATAGGTCAGCGAATAGTAGATAGCAGTCGCAGCGCCCAGCTCGGCTGGCGGTGCGATAATTTGCACTTCGCGGAGGCCGGAGACCATCATCACGCCGTACGCGGCACCGAGAGCTAGAGCAGCGGGGAAAACGCTCCACACATTCTGGGTGAGTGCAACGATAAGACTGAGCAGCATTCCGACCGTCGTTAAGCCAAGACCGAAAATAGCTGGCGGGATAAAGCTGCTGGAACTGATGCGAGTGACCAGTGGTTGCACCAAAACGCCGGTGCCCATCGTGATACAGGCGATGAGCCCGGCGAAGGCGATGTGGTAGCGGGATTCGGCGATTGTTGGCAGGACGACGAAGGATGTGCACGCAGCGCCGAAGACCCACGGTGCCCAAGCGGCGACTGCCCACAGGAACCTCGGGCTAAGCGTGGCGGAGGAGAAGAACCGTTGCGGAGAGTCGCTGTGCGCTGCGTTTGGAAGTCCTCCGGAAGCGTTCCATGTTATTGGTGCGATAAAAAGCAGCAGTGCGAGATGAACAAGATAGGGGATGACATCAGGGCGCGGGGTGAATTCTGCGACCAACCCGGAAGCCAGGGGGCCGAGGGAGAATCCGGCGGAGAGTGCAACGGTTGCGCGCCGGGCAGAAATTTGAGGTGCGACGGGCGCAATTTCTTTGATCCACGAGGCACCGGCGGCCATTACCATGCCCATCGAAATGCCGATGATAAGACGTCCTACCAGAAGTGATGGGAAGTGGAACCAGATGCCGGTGAGTAGGACGGCTGAGCCAACGGCAGAGGTTATGAGTGCAGGCCGGATGATGGCGCGACGGCCGAGCCGGTCGGAAAGTGGGCCGCAGATGAGTAGCGCGGGGATGAGTCCTGCGACGTAGATGGCGAAGAGAAAGGTGACCTGGGACTGGTTGAGAGCATCGGTTATTCGATACGCGGGCAGGAGTGGTGCGAAGAGGTTGGCTCCAAACGCAACCGCGAACATGCCCAGGGCTACCCGAATCCAGTCTCGTATCACGGTTGCCTCCTGAGGGCTCTCATCTGTGGGGATAGAACAGTGTGGTAACAACAATAGGCCAGCTAGCAAACGCTAGCTGGCCTATTGAGTTACTCGGGTCGTCTACCCAAGTTAGTCGCCCTAGTTATTGGCGGCGCCGAAAAACGCGGTAATCGGCGAGAAGAATCCCTTGGACTTCTTTGACTTCTTAGCTGCCTTTGTCCTGCCAAGAATGCGCTCAGAGATGCGGTCGGTGAGGACACCTACCAGCTTGCCGCTGCGGACGACGGGCAGCTCGCTGAGCGGCCCGTCAATAAGCTGGCGAGCCCTGATTGCAGCTGGATCCTCGGGCTTGACAAAGACCTTCACCGGGGCGCCGACGGTGTTCATGTAGGCATCGCGGTCGGCGTACTCACGGAGTTCCTTCAGCGTAATATCGCTGGTCAGGTAGCCTTCATCGTCGACGAGGAAGACACAGGTATCGTCATCGAGACCAGCAAATTCGGCTGCGTAGGTGCTCAGTGCCTCACCGACCGTGATGTCCTCCGGCAGCGCAATGTAAGAATCCGTCATGTGCATGCTTACGGTGTCAGGCAGGAGGCTGTACGGGCTGATTGAAGACTTCGGCTTGAAGAAGTTGGCGATGGTGTTCTGTGTCTGTGTCATTGTGGATCCTTTTCCAGGTATCCCAGCTCCTTTGCTAGGAGGGAATTTCTGTTGATTGAAAAATTATGGCTCCCCGCCTAAGAGTGTTGGCAATGTAATGCCGTAACTAAAGGTGGCCACTTGAGATGGACCCTTGCTTCGAGAGTCTTTCGAAACTCTCGATAAAGTGCAGGGCAGCGGCCTATGTGGATATAGGAGCCTTACCTAACGAGGTTGTTCGCTACGCAAAGGTTAACACAAGGTTACGTACACAGTAAAGAGGAATGAACGAAAAGCTTCCTAAAGGTGGCGGGAGTTATAAGCCCATGAACTCTCGAATTGCTGGCCATTCGGCATCGGCTTGCGCCCGGCCGAGCTCGTAGTTGTGCAGCAGCTTCGACCGCCTCCGCTCCGCCTTTGTGATGCTCATGTTATTGGCGTAGAAAACATATGCTTGGCCTTTTCGTTCAAGCTCAGCAGCCCAATCGAGAGAAGCGTTGTAGCGCTCGTGTCTAGTGATAAGCAGCTCAGCCACCACCGGGTTACTGCGGAAAATCTGGCGCAGTAGCTGTGGGCGCTTAGGGGCGGTGCGACGGAATCCTTTCGGGCGAGTCAGGACGATGAGGAACTTCTTGAAACCATCTGCTTCGGCGGCATTAATGGGAATGCCACCTGATGATCCCAGTGCACCGTCGACGAACGGAACGCCATCAATATAGGGCATACGCATGACACCCGGAATCGTCGAACTGGCGCGAGTGTACTTCATCAGCGTAGGTAGATCTGGGATATCGTCCGGCCCCCAGTTGATGGTCTCGCCCGTATCCGCTCGGACAGCAGAAATCCGGTAGGGAGTTGGATTGTTCTTAAAAGTCTCGTAATCCAGGGGCATGGCGCCGTCGGGAAGTCCCGCGTCTTCGTAGATGTACTCGGCATCGAAATAGCCCCGCCCGCGCAACATTGGGCGCCAGCCACTGCTGTTCGGCTGTGCGATGAAGTCAGTGAAGCTATTTATAGAGCGCTGGATATCCCGGGAAAGGTAATTGACCACGTGAGAGGCGCCGGCGCTTACGCCACCGACCCAGCCGACATCGATGCTCTCGCGAAGTAGCCGCTCGACGAAAGGTGCCGTGTAACTATTGCGAGTCCCTCCGCCCTCGAAGACTAATGCCACATCGCTGACCTGCATTTACATCCCTCCGGTTGTTCTCGCGCTGCTGCCTTTCGAGCGTTACGATCGTTCAAGACTACCCGAACGTCACCATATTGGATTTCGGTTAGCGTAGTTTACGGCGCATCTTGGAGGATGACCGGCAGCAGCCCCTCTCCCATATCTGGGTTCGGCAGTACGCCCTCCGGGTCGTAGAACAAGATCTCCTTGCCCTCGTGGCTCAGACGTCGCATCGCTTCCAGAATCAACGTGCGTCCCACCGGGTTGACAATGCCAACGCGGCTGACGTCGAAGACAACTTCGCTTTCCGACGGTGTGGAAGTCGCCAACCTGTTGAGAACAATCTCGGCCGCAGTGAAGTTGACGGGGCCCTGAATCTCGATGATCGAGCGGCCATTGCTGACGCGTGTACCGCGCAGCGCACGCGAACCAATCGCATCGGCATCCATGAGATGAAGACCCAAATCTTCGGAGAGCTTCCGGAAAATGGCAATGCTGCGGACGCTATTGCCGTGGTCGTTCAATCGCGGCGAAAAGGCTGCGAGCCCCGCCTGTCCAGGCAGCGCTCCCAGCAAGCCGCCGGCGACACCGCTCTTGGCGGGAATCCCGACGTCGGTAAACCATTCACCGGCCTCGTCGTACATGCCGGCAATAGCCATCACGGACAAGACTCTGCGAACAACCGAGCGGCCGAGCACAGTCTGATTGGTAACCGGGTTAACGCCACCGTTGGCCAACACTGCGGTCATCATGGCGACATCGCGAGTGTTGACCAGCACGGAGCACTGTGCGGTGTAGCCGCGGACAGCATCGTGGGGCGTGGTTTCGATGAAACCGTAAGCTGCCAGCATATGTGCGATGGACATGTTTCGATGGGCAGTGTCCATTTCGCATTCATAGGCATCGTAGTCAACGCGAAGCTTACGGCCAGCCAAAGTCGAGAGAAGCTCCACCATGTGCTTCGTGCGAGTCTTCCAGTTGGCACCTGGCTGGCATACGAACTGGTTGATGGCCAGTGCGCCGACATTAATCATCGGATTTTTTGGTCGGTGCGTGCCCTGCTCCAGCGACAGCTCGTTGAAAGCCTCACCGGAAGGTTCGGTGCCCACAATGCTGTCGATTTTGTCTGTGCCGTGCTCGGTGATGGCTGCGGCATAAGCGAAGGGCTTGGACATCGACTGAATGGTGAATTCAGTATCGGTGTCGCCAGCGGTATAGGTGCGCCCTGACACGGTGGTCATAGCAAGCGCGAGGCGGTCGGGATTAGCTTGGGCAAGGGTGGGAATATAGTCCGCTACCTCGCCAGACTCATCGGGGCGGACGGATTCGACGATTTCGGACAAGTAATCTTTGATCGGCGTTTTCATCAGATTCTGCTAAGCATCTTTCCTGGGCTGAAAAATCCCGGTTGAGTCAATGGAGTCCCGTTCGAACCTACACCAGGCGAGGTCAGCCACTGATGCTCACCTCTGTGCACTCTCACCGTGCGCGCCGGAAAAATCGGCATATCCTGGGGTGTGTGAAATTCCTCAACAATCAGTCCGCGCCCTACGAGTTGACCTACAGCGATGTCTTCATGGTGCCGTCAAAGTCATCCGTCGGCTCTCGCATGGGTGTCGATTTAGCCACCGATGATGGCACCGGCACAACCATTCCGATTGTCGTCTCCAATATGACGGCCATCTCCGGTCGCCGGATGGCCGAAACCACCGCTCGCCGAGGCGGAATTGCCATCCTGCCGCAGGACGTCCCAGCTGACATTGCCGCTGAGACCATCCGCAAGGTCAAGTCCGCTGGGCTGGTTTTCGACACTCCAATCGTCGTCAAGCCTCACCACACCGCGGGGTATGCGCGCCATCTTCTGCCGAAGCGCGCGCACGGTGCGGCAGTGATGGTGGAAGACAACAAACCGGTTGGTCTGATTACCGGCCGTGATCTGGCGGGCGTTGACAACTTTGCGCAGGTGGGGACGCTCATGTCCACTTCGCTATTTACGCTTCCGGCCGATATTGAGCCCCGTGACGCTTTCGACCAGCTCACCGCATCCGGGCGCAAACTCGCTCCGGTGGTGGATGCCGATGGCGCGCTGGTGGGTATCCTCACGCGTAAAGGCGCGCTGCGGGCGACGCTTTACAAGCCGGCTGTCGACGCGGAGGGCAAGCTGCGCGTCGGTGCGGCGCTTGGCATCAACGGTGATGTTGAAGGGCGCGCGAAGACACTGCTCGACGCAGGTGCCGACGTGCTCGTTGTCGATACCGCCCACGGTCATCAGGAATCGATGCTCCGTGCTTTACGACGAGTCCGCGCGCTCAACCCACCTGTGCCAATTGCCGCTGGCAATGTCGTGACCGCCAATGGTGTTCGCGACCTAGCGGAGGCGGGAGCCGACATTATTAAGGTCGGCGTCGGTCCGGGTGCGATGTGCACAACCCGAATGCAGACCGGAGTTGGGCGTCCACAGTTTTCTGCCGTGCTCGAATGCGCTGCAGCTGCCCGTGAATGCGGCGTGCATGTCTGGGCTGATGGTGGAGTGAAGGACCCTCGCGATGTTGCGCTTGCGTTGGCTGCGGGTGCGTCCAACGTGATGATTGGTTCGTGGTTTGCCGGTACCTTCGAGTCCCCAGGTGATGTCCAAAAGGACGTCGACGGGCGCATGTTCAAGGAGTCGTTTGGCATGGCTTCACACCGTGCGGTGGAGAGCCGAAATGCACAGGTAGAGGCCTTTGAGAAGGCCCGGCGCGAGATGTTCGAAGAGGGCATCTCGACTGCGAAAATCTACCTGGAGCCAGGCCGCGAAGGCGTGGAGGACCAGATCGATCGCATTATCTCGGGCGTACGTTCTTCGTTCACATACGCGGGTTCGGCCACCATCGAGCAGTTCGCTGAGCGGGCAGTGGTGGGAATTCAATCCGCTGCGGGCTTTGCGGAAGGAATGCCGAGGGCGACGCGGTAGCCGTCGTCAAGCCTCTCGGGGCTAAGCCGACTAGCGGTGCTGCGGGCCAATTGGTAGGTATGTAAAGACGTTGTTAGGACGTGTTTAGTACCACGTGCAAGATTGGGGAGGGGCTGGCGATTATGGGTCGGCAGGTAAGAGAAAATAGTGCTGTAACGGAGTCTGGATTGGTAGCAGGAAACGGTGCTAGAGCAGGAAGCGGGAACGCATTTTTCGCCCGCGCCCGCGTTACTGATTCCGATTTGTGCCCGTGTGGTGGGGGACTCTACGGGCAGTGCTGTGGCCCGCTGCACCGCGGTGAGCGGGAGGCGGTGACCGCAGCTGAGCTGATGGCAGCGAGGTACAGCGCTTACGCTGCCCACGAGGCGGATTACATCTGGCGGACGTGGCATCCGCGCTACCGCCCGGAAGTTATCAATGTCGATGACGGTGTGGAATGGGAAGGACTCACCATCATCAACGCTGTCGATGGCGGCGAGGATGACCGCGAAGGCATCGTGGAATTTGAAGCGGCTTTTCATGACCATGACGGTGTCGGTACGATGCACGAGCGTTCCCGTTTTGTTCGTCGTGCGCGACGTTGGGTCTACGTCGACGGCGAGGTCACGTACTCCTAAGCATCAGACTTGTTAGGCAGAGGCCTCCGCTGCATTTTCCTCGTCAGACTTGTTGTGCTTGCCGTGGCCGAATGGCAGCACGGCGACAATCGCCACAATGATTGCTCCCCAGATGGCGCCGAAAATCAGTGAGCCGGTGGTGTTGGCCAACCAGCCGAGGAAGCCACCGGTAAACAGCTGCTCAAGGTTGTGGACCAGCTGGTAGGGGAGGTGCCAGCCCAGCTCGTCGAGGCCGACCACCATGATGTGGCCACCGACCCACAGCATGGCAAACGTGCCGATAATACCGATTGTGTTCAAAACGATTGGCATGGCTTTGACCAGCGCCGCACCAAACTTGCTGATACCGGCTGACTTCTTGGACTGCAGGTGCAGGCCAATATCATCAATCTTGACCAAGAAGCCCACCACGCCGTAGACCGCAAGCGTGATGATGAGTGCGACCACAATAAGAATCAGCGCGCGATTGAGCAGTGGCTGATCAGCGACCTCATTGAGAGAAATCACCATGATTTCCGAAGAGAGAATCAAGTCTGTGAAAATTGCAGACTTCACCAGGGAATCTTCATTCTGTGGTGTGCGGTTGGTCGCCTCCTCCATCCGCTCCTGCTCAGTCTGATCGGGAGAGATTCGGTGCTTAATCTTCTCCCAGACCTTTTCCATGCCCTCAAAGCACAGGTAGGAGCCACCGAGCATCAAAATCGGCGTCAGCGCCCAGGGCAGAAACTGACTTAGCAGCAATGCAATCGGCAGAATAATGACAATTTTATTGACCAAGGAGCCCTTGGCGATACGCCAAATAATCGGCAGCTCGCGTTTCGGCGAGACACCCTCGACGAATTTAGGCGTTACCGCAGCGTCGTCAACCACAACACCGGCGGCTTTAGCGCTAGCTTTGCCGGCCGCAGCCGCAATATCGTCTGTTGTTGCCGCTGCAGCGCGTGCAATCGTGGCAACGTCGTCAAGCAGCGCGACAAGTCCGCCTGCCATAAAAACCTCCCGTATTGGAGGACGCGACCAGGAGCCGTCGTCGTATCAAAGAATTACCGGAGCAATTTTAACCGCTTTCCCGGATTGACTCTGTGTTGTCGGTAGGGCGTCGATGTCCGGTCGATAGTTCACGTGCTCCTCTGAACGTGGGCACGTGGCAAGATATAGGCCATGAACGCTTCCTTCTCCGAAATCTACCGACAGGTCAATGCGGACAACTCGGACAACGCTGGCACCGAGGCAGACACCAGCAATGACGCCCACTCCGAGGAACAGCAGCGCCCGGCGCGTCCCCGCATGGCACTGGTAGTCGTCGACGCTCAGAATGATTTTTCCGCGGGTGGCGCACTTGCCGTCGACGGTGCTGAGGCAGCGTACACCGCTACATATCTGCATGTTGCGGGCACGGCTAACAAGTACTCGGTTCTTGCGACCACCCGTGACAATCACATCGACCCGGGCACGCACTTCTCTGAGACTCCAGATTTTGTCGATACCTGGCCGAAACACTGTGTTGCAGGTACCCCGGGCGCGGAAATTCACCCCGGCATGCAGCGCGCCATCGCGTTTTTTGAGCAGCTCAACCCCGCTGCTGTGCGTATCGATGTCACAAAAGGGGAGTACGCCGCCGCCTACTCCGGCTTCGAGGGAACAACGGAGGCTGGCGTTTCGCTTGCCGACGCTCTCCGCGCCTCTGACATCGAAGAAATCGATGTGGTGGGAGTTGCGACTGACCACTGCGTCCGCGCCACAGTGCTCGATGGCCTCAAGGAGGGCTTTTCCGTTCGTGTTCTGAGTAATCAGGTCGCGGCGGTGGACCCGGAGCGCGGCAAGGCTGCACTAGCGGAATTGGCCGCGGCGGGTGCGACTGTGGTGTAGTGCGGCGACGTTAAGCGTCAAATAATCCGCCTAGCCGCTTAACTAGGCGCCTCGGCAGCCGCCTAGTTAAAAGTCACCATATCCAGGTCGACCTCGCGGAGGTGGCGGTGGTTGGACGCTGTTTCCACATAACGCCCTGCATGGGCGATGAAGCCCTCTGCTTCCTCGGCGGAGAGTTCACGACGCACCTTGGCGGGAACGCCTGCAGCCAGCGACCTGGGGTCGATAATCTGATCTTCCAACACCACGGCACCTGCAGCAATGAGGCTGCCAGCGCCGATACGGGAACGCGAAAGCAGGGTGGACTTCATGCCGATGAGGCAACCATTTTCAACCGTGGTGCCGTGGACCAAGGCCATGTGTCCGACGGTGACATCATCGCCGAGAATCGTGGGCACGCCTCGGTCGACATGGACTGTGGAGTTGTCCTGAATATTGGTGCGCTGGCCGATGCGGATTGGTGCGACGTCTCCTCGGAGAACAGAACCGTAGAACACGGAGCTATCCGCACCGATTTCGACATCACCGATAATGACCGCGCCGGGCGCAATCCAGGCGCTGGAATGAATGCGTGGGGTCTTATCTTGGTAGGTGAGAATGAGCGGAGTGTTCATCATACAAACCAATATAACTGTCACCTGAGGTCAGCGTAAGAAAAATTCTCAGCGAAACTCTATTCGTCGAAGGGTGCAATTCTGCTTGGACGCGCCTACAGTGGGCGACATGATTTTTATCGTTGTGAATTACCAAGTTAAGCCGGAGTTTGCCGACGAATGGATGGACCACGTCGCTGAGTTCACCGCTGCCACCCGCGCAGAGGCTGGCAACAAGTGGTTTGAATGGTCCCGCAGCGTAGAAGACCCCAACCAGTACATCCTCGTCGAGGCATTCGATGATGACGCTGGTGAAGCCCACGTCAATTCCGAGCACTTCGCCAAGGGCCTGGAGGCGATGAAGCCGCTGCTCGCTGAGACCCCGAAGATTGTCTCGCAGGTACTGCCAGATAAGCAGGACTGGGATCGCATGGGCGAGCTGCAGGTCGACTAATGTCCTCTGACACCATTCGCGATAGCGCAGCCGCTTCCAGCAGCGACACCTATTCTCTGATTGGGCGTGGCCTGCGTATTGGCTCCGCTGTGCTGGCCTCTGCTCTCGTCGTTGGTCTCAGTGCTTGTGGAGATAGCGATGAGGCAGCCCTCGAGGGTAGCCAGAATCAGTCAAGCCAGGAGCAGAGTGCTGTTGCCTCCACTGCCGCCATTCGGGATAACTTGGCTCAGCTGGCGGCAGATACTGCGGCGCTGAAGACAGCATCGCAGACGCTGATTGCAAAGGAATCGGTCTCGGAAGAGACTCGAAAGATTGCGCAGCAGGCGGAGCCAATCTTTGCTGAAGAGGAAGCGCAGCTAGTCAAGACTCTCGGTGTCGATGTTGATCCGTCGGAGACCAAGCTCGACACCGCCACCATGACTCGCCTCGAGAACGAGGAGGGGCCACACGCAGATATGGCTTATCTGACGTTGATGGAAGGCAGCCTGGATAAGATGCTCGGACAGTGGGAAGAGCTGGAAAAGCATGGCGGAAACGACCTGAAAGAGTTGGCACGCTCTTCTCAGCAGCAGCTGGAAGATATTCAGCAGGCGCTGGAAAAACGTATGCAGTACTAGCCGCTGCCCAAAGCTCGTGGGGGGAAATTCAAGTAAAAAGTCCTGCAAAGCGTGCCCGGGGAACCGGGGAAGTGAGTAGCGTGTAAATAAAGCCAGTGCGCTGTGATCGTCGTCAAGCGAATGCGCACTCGGATGAAGCACAATGCTGGCTAATAACCCAGAGTAGAAGGTAGGAAAACACGCCAATGGCAAATAGTATCTCGCGAGTAGGTATCGTCGGCGCCGGTCAGATGGGCTCCGGAATTATTGAGGTCTGTGCGAAGGCCGGTAGCGATGTCAAGGTCTGGGAGGCCAAGGAGGAGTTCCTTGAGTCCGGTCGCGCCCGTATTGAAAAGTCGCTGGATAAGGCCGTTTCCCGTGGCAAGCTAGAGCAGTCTGCACGTGATGAGATTCTGGGGCGTATTAGCTTCACCACCAAGCTGGAGGACTTCGCTGACCGTGAGCTGGTCATCGAGGCCATCGTGGAGAACCCAGAAGTAAAGGCCAGCGTATTCTCGCAGCTCGATGAAATTGTTGAGTCAGAAGATGCCATCCTGGCTTCCAACACCTCCTCGCTGCCGATTCAGTCCATTGCTGCAGCTACCAAGCGCCCGGAGCGCGTCATGGGTCTGCACTTCTTCAACCCGGTTCCGGTTCTGCCTCTGGTAGAGCATGTCGTTACTCTGACGACCGGTGATGTTCAGTCGGAGCGTGCGTACGAGTACGCTTCCGAGGCGCTGGGCAAGACCGTCATTCGCGCTAAGGATCGCTCGGGCTTCATTGTTAACGCCCTGCTGGTTCCGTACATCCTCGGCGCTATTCGCATGCTGCAGGACGGCATTGCTACTGCAGAAGACATCGATGCCGGAATGGTCAATGGCTGTGCGCACCCGATGGGTCCGCTGACTCTGGCCGACATGGTTGGTCTGGACACCATCAAGTTCATTGCCGATGCCATGTTCGATGAGTACAAGGAGCCGACTTACGCGGCACCTCCACTGCTCAAGCGCATGGTTGAGGCGGGTCACTTCGGCCGCAAGTCCGGCCGTGGCTTCTACGACTACTCCAAGTAGTCCACGCTTTTAGCCCCGTTTGGGGCGAGTATTGAGTTCTTACCGGTTGACGGGCGTTTCTCCCGCCAACCGGTTTCTTTTATGCATTTATCAGTGAAAACCCGGAGTCTGATGGGGAAAGCTCCCACGATCGGCGCTAGCATTTTGAAAACTTGTTTCTTTTCAACGCGCCGAAACCTCACAGTGCGCTTAACATAAGTGAAGATTTTGTCAGACCTTGGCTTATAGAGCACTTCACAACTGGTGCCTCCCACGCAGCAATCTGGAAAGGAATGCTTCAGTGTCTTCTTTGAAGCCGCACAAGCGCACTGCAACACGTACTCGCGTCGGCGCTGCTACCGCAGCAATGGCAGTTGTAATGGGGCTTACACCGGCAACGGCCGTGGCAGCTCCGGTCAACCCGTTGGCCGAGCTCGGCAACCGCCTGGACTCTGTTTCTGATCTTCCAGCTAATGTGGCAGCTCCAGAGGGAATCAAGCTCCCCGGCGGTGGCTTCGAGGTCCCGGATTCCATCTCGCTGCCGTCATCTTCCGGTGAAAACACCGACCCGAATGCGCCGAAGCCAACCTCGTACCGCCCGGACCAGATTGCACGCGCGTACCCGTCGGATGCCGCCACCGATAACTGGTTCTACTTCTACGTTGTGCATCCTTTCGTGGAGCTGGAGAAGAACCACCCAGAGGTTATGGACCAGAACCTCGAAACGGTCGTCCGCATTAACAACGCTGCCAAGAATGACCCGCAGGCACAGGAACTCGCTCTTGATGACGACTACCTGGACCCACTGGCCAATATTTCCACTGCTTTCGGTGCAAACCTGGGCCAGCACTTCCGTGATGCCTATGACGAGGATCGCCTGCCGAAGGTAAAGGCCCTGCTGTCCGGCAACCTTGCTCGCGGCGGCGGTCTGGTCAGCTCGACCTTCTTCGAGAAGTACGTCTACGGCTACGATCGCCCGTTTGTGGTGGCGCCGGAGCGCATCGAGCGCTACTACCGCGAAGGTCAGGACGACCCGTACTCGACCACCCCGTCCTACCCGTCGGGCCACACCAACAAGGCTGCATGGACTTCAACCATGCTGGCCATGATGCTGCCGGAGGTTGCACCGCAGATTCAGGCGCGTGCGTCCGAGGCTGGTCATTCTCGCCTTGTCATGGGCGTCCACTACCCGCTGGACGTTATGGGCGGCCGCATGATGGGCAACCAGGCCGCAGCTGATCGTTGGGCAGACCCAGAGTTCCGCCCACTCATCGAAGAAGCCATGGATGAGCTGCGTACGGAGCTCGAGTACCGCTGTGGCGACACCATCGCCAACTGCGTTGCCAAGGACACTCCGTACATGAGCACCGCAGCTGCCGTTCAGCAGTACACCGAACGCATGACCTACGGCTTCAAGCAGGTTGGCCCGGCTAACGAGCCAGTTGTTGTTCCGAAGCGGTACGCAGGTTTGCTGGAGACCCGCTTCCCGCAGCTGACTGAGGAACAGCGCAGCTCCGTCCTCGCTCAGACCGCAATCCCATCCGGCTACCCGCTCGATCGCACTGACGGTGAGGGCCAGCACGTTCGCATGAACCTGGCTCGCGCTCTGGCCGCCAACGTTGTTGTCAACGCCGACGGCAGCGTCACTGTCACCAACTAAAACGTCAACTACAAGCGCAGGGCCGCGTCAAGACGGTCCAGGGCCTCACCGAGGATTTCCGGGGAGGTCGCAAAGTTAAGCCGCACATGCCCAGCCCCGCCTTCGCCGAATGCGAAGCCGGGGTTGAGTGCTATTTTGGCGTTTTCAACCAGCCACGCAGCTGGGTCCTCACTGGCAACACCAGGCACGTCACCCAAGTCCAACCACGCCAAAAATGATGCTTGCGGTGGGGTAAAGCGAGCCTGCGGCGCAATAGTGGACAAACGTGTTCGCAGAGTCTCACGGTTGGTGCGCAGGACATCGACAAAATTGTCCAGCCAGGGCACGCCATCGCGGTAGGCGGCGGTGGCCGCGGCGACACCAAGAATAGAAGCGCCTTCGCGAACAATGAAGGGCAGCTCCAGCCAGGTTTTGGCATCTTCGTCGTTAAAGATGATTTGCGCACACTTGAGGCCGGCGGTATTCCAGCCCTTCGAGGTAGCAGTCACCGTGATAGTCACGGCCGCCGCGGTATCCGACACCGACGCGGTTGGAGTGTGAGTGCCATCTAGAACAACTGGGCCGTGAATCTCGTCTGAGATAACGCGCGCACCAAAGCGAGCGGCTAAATCGGTAATCTCACGCAGTTTTTCGGGGGAGTAGGTAAAGCCGAGAGGATTATTCGGGTTACACAAGATTAGGCAACCGGCACCGTCGGCGAAGGCGCGTTCGAGGGCGCCGAGATCCGGGCCGTCGGCAAGCGTGGGAATGCACACTGTCTCGCGTCCCAGCGCGGGACCTACCTGGAAAAACGGCATGTAGGCGGGAGTGGGGACGACAATTGCGGAATCGGGGCGGGTGAAGCGTTCAACCGCGAGTGTGACACCGCGGACGACGTCGGCGACTGCAAAGATATTGTCCGGGTTGGGACGCCAACCGTAGCGTTGTGCAGAAAAGTCCGCGGTTGCGGTCGTAAGCGCGGTGATGTCCTGCGAGAGGTATCCGAATTGTTCGCGCTGACACGCCTCGTCGATTGCGGCACTGACGGCAGGGCAGGTTGTGGCATCGGATTCGGCGACCCACAGTGGCAGCACGTCCGGTGAATATGCGGTCCATTTGACTGTCCTGCGGGAGCGGAGTTCATCGAGGGAGGGGAAAGTGACAGCGTTATTTACACTCATAGTTTCCGTGTATACAGAAAAAGCGGGAAGTCCGAAGACCCCCGCTTTATCCAGTAGCTACGGCCGCATCAGAAGCAGCCGCGGCAATGACCAGCGCTAGGCTAGCCTCAGTGCCTCCTCAGCAGCTGGCAGGGCAGATTCGCGATCAGCCTTGACCAGCCCCAGACGTGTGCGGCGATCGAGAATATCGTCGACGCTGAGAGCTCCCTCGTGCGTCACATGCCAGGCGAACTCGGCGCGGGTGACATCGAGACCCTCCGCTACCGGGTCAAGCGCTCGGTCGAGCGGGCAGGATTCGATGACCTCGAAGGATTCGGCACCGTAGCGGTTAAACAGCGGCATCGGGATACGGCCGGCAGCGGCAGCGGTGCGAGCGCGGTCGAGCTCCTCTGGCTCGGAGCCCAGCACAGGGATGGTGCGGGTGGAGCACGGAGCAAGCGAAACACCAAGCTTTTCCGCAACCTTGTCCACGGTTTGCTCAGCCATAAGACGGTACTCGGTGAGCTTGCCACCAGTAATGGAAATCAGGCCGTTCGGGGCCTCCAACAAGGCGTGCTCGCGGGAGAGGTCAGCGGTGTGTGCCTCGCCGGCGTCGATGAGCGGACGCAGGCCGGCGAAAGCACCGATGACATCGTCACGAGTGAGCGGAACCTCGAGTGCCTGGTTGATGACATCGAGCAGAAAAACGATGTCATCCTCCGGCACTTCCGGCTCGTCCGGAATCGGGCCCGGTGCATCCTCATCGGTCAGGCCAATGTAGACGCGGTTGTGCTCTGCGGGAAGGACAAAACAGAAACGGTTGGTGTGACCAGGAACCGGTACCGTGAGAGAGCCGGTAGGGTTGCCTAGCTTCGCGGCGTCAAGAACCAGGTGCGTGCCGCGAGATGGGCGAATCTTGATGTTCGTCGCTAGGTCTGCGGCCCACACACCAGTGGCATTGACCACAGCGTGAGCCGGCAGCTCGAAGGAATCGCCAGTGAGCTCGTCGATTAGTGTGGCGCTCGTTCCAGAGGCGTTCTCGCAGCGCACCCGGGTCAGAATAGTTGCACCGTAGCTAGCGGCGGTTCGAGCGATAGCGGTGACCAAGCGTGCGTCGTCACGCAGCTGACCGTCGTAGTTGACGTAGCCGAATTTCACGTCGCGCTTACGGACGGTCGGCGAAAGCTGGCTGACTCGGCGGGAACTGACAGTGCGGGACAACGGCAGGGTAGTGGCGGAGGTACCAGCGATAATGCGTAGAAAGTCACCGGCCAAGAAGCCTAAACGCGGCAAAACCCGGGTCAACGGTGCGAATTTGTCCATCACCGGTACAACCTGTGGCAGGTTATGCACCAGGTGCGGAGCGGTGACGTCGAGCAGCGCACCACGTTCAATAGCTGAGCGGCGAGCGATACCGACATTGCCACTGGCAAGGTAGCGCAGTCCGCCGTGGGCGAGCTTCGATGACCAACGAGAGGTGCCGAAAGCGAGGTCCTTCGATTCGACGAGAACGGTCTTCAAACCCCTCGACGCCGCGTCTAAAGCGATGCCGACACCAGTGATACCGGCGCCGATGACCAGCAGATCAGGGATGTCGCCCTTAACGGTTTCTTCGCGTAGACGATTCAAGTCCGCTTGCCGACGAGCCTTGTTCAAAACCGCAGCAGAGCGATCGTGCTGAGGAGCGTGCGTGGCAGTCATAGTCTTTCTTCCTCGACTTTCCCGAAGACGGTAATAGTGATGAAACTATTTGGTGTAAGTGATGAAGTTGTGGAGTGTGTAGTGAGTGTGAACTATTTCGGGCGTACCCCATTGCAAGGCGCTTAGAAATAGACTAAGTTGTTCATTATCAACGACCGGCACGGATATTGATTCAAGAGATCTTTCTTAGTTGCGAATCATTTCCCGGGATTACAAGGAAGGAGACACCTCGATGGCTATGCACCCAGCGTCCAACCGCTCTGAGTCCATGAACCGAGCTTTCGCTGCTATTGCACCATCGCTGCAGATGTGTTGCTGCTGTCTCCAGTCCGTGCCACCCCAGACAGGTCGTAACTAGAAAAGCACGCTTAGGCATGTAAAACGCCACGCTGTTTGCGGTCGCACGGACGAAACCGCACCGATTGAGCCGACCATCCCACTATCCGGGCATCTTCGCTTGGAATCCCAGGAAGAAGCGACAGCGACAATGACCGCAGCACTTGGATCTTTTACCCTTGACGATTACGTTTCACTGTTTATTTATGACGGCCCAACGTCACCGGAAATCTACGCTAGCGAACTGGTTAGTCTAGCTCGCTAGCCGAAGCCGACAGCAACAGGGTTAAATCGTGTTGCCGTCGTAACGCTCTTCCAGGGAGCGCGGACCGGTAGCCAACTTGCCCGGGTTGAGGATGCCAGCCGGGTCGAGTTCGTCCTTAATTGCGCGCATGACCTTGGCGAACAACTCGGTGTTCTCCTCGTAGTACTGCGGGCTGTGATCCTGGCCAATGCCATGGTGGTGCGTGATGGTGCCGCCGAAGTTCATCATGGCCTCTGATGCCGCAGTCTTGATGTCCATCCACTGCTGGAGGATCTCGCCCTGGGTCTCGCGGAAGAAGTACGTGAAGTACAGCGAGCAGCCGGATTCGTACATGTGCGAGATGTGGCAGAAGACGTACACCGGGGTGCCGTGCTTCTCGCCAGCGGCTTCCATTGCGGAGGCGATTTCGCGGCGCAGTGTAGCGGCGTTATCCCAGGTGGTGGCGGTCTCCAGGGTGTCGACGCCGACGCGGCGAGTCATCATGACATCGCGCAGGTACGGCGAGGAGAAGCGGTGGTTAACCCAAGCCATGCCCGGGATGGAGCCCATGCGGACGCACTTCTTGGTCAGCAGGCGAGCGGCCAGGCGCTCACGGGTGACGCGGGCGCCGACCGGATCCGTCTGCGCAAAGCCAAAAATCACCATGCACGGGGTGTCGATGCCGCGCAGCTTCAGGTACTTTGTGACCTTCTCGGACATGCTGGCGGAGCCCAGCTGAGTGAGGCCGAACAGCGTCTCCTTCTCGTCGGAGATGCGTGCTAGGTGCGGGATATTGCCGCTCTGCTCCAGTTTGCGCAGCTCCTCGGCGGCTTCCTCAAAGGAGTTGAAGAAGTAGGTGTCGAAGAGCATCTCCTTTTGTGGACGCTGATTCAGGGCAATCGTCACATGCGTGATGATGCCCAGGGTGCCTTCCGAGCCCAGGAAAAGCTCACGAGGGTTCGGGCCGGATGCCGACGACGGCATGTCGCGGAATTCCATGGTGCCGGCTGGCGTGACGACGCGCATGCCAATCACGTTGCGGTCGATACGACCGTAACCAGAGGATTCCTGGCCTGCCGAGCGGCAGGAAACCCAACCGCCGACAGTGGAGTACTCGAAGGACTGCGGGAAGTGACCAGCGGTGAAGCCGGCCTTGGACAGCTCCTTTTCCAGGTCGGGGCCGAAAACGCCGGTCTGGGCGGTGACAGTGCCAGCGACTTTGTCGATGTCGATGATCTTGTTAAAGGCGGTCATGGACACTGCGATGGCCTTACCCATGCCTCCGTCAACAGCCTCCACGCCGCCGACGACCGAGGTGCCACCACCGAAGGGGACGACTGCAATCTTGCGCTCAGCGCATACCTTGAACAGGTCTTCGATGTGCTTTTCAGTTTTCGGTAGTACAACAGCATCTGGGGCGACATCAAGCTTGGCTGCGCGAAGGCGAACCAGGTCGGGGTAGGACCGGCCGACCGCGTGCTTGACTCGGGTGTCGTGGTCGGTGGCGACGGCATCCGCGCCGACAACAGCGCCCAGGGCTTCGATATCCTCGGCGCTGAGGCGACTATCGGGAATGGTGACGTCGGCGATGTTGCGCGGCGGGTTGTTTGCGTCCAACGACATACCGATTTCGCGCTGCAGTAGCTTCTCGCTGGCCGTGGTGATTGGCTTGTCGTTGCCGTCAACACCCCAGCCCCACCAGCGCATGCGGTACGGAATCGTGAGCTTGTTAGACATCCTGAGCTTCTCCTTGGGCATCGGTGCTGCGAGTCTGAACTGCGGAATTATATGTAACTTGCGCGGAAGCACATCTTTACATCTTTTATTATAGCGGTATTACGTTACGTTTTCTCAAAAAATGTCAATCAATCTTGGTAAGCTTTAGTTAGATGCATTAACGCACTCCCATAAAGGCCAGTATTGACCGGTCAAAAGCCCACGTAAAAGTAGGTATTTCTTCGATGAACGCTAACGACAAGGATCTCAACTACCCGCTGGGAACAACTGAGATTCGTACCCTTGCTCTGGTCACTAACCCCCACGCGGGTCATGGCGCCTCGCAGATTGCGTCCGCCCGGGCGAGCCGGGTGTTCGCGGATCGCGGCATCGATGTCATCGCTCTCCAAGGTGCTAACCCCGACGACGCCCGCAAGCTCATTCGTGAGGTCATCGCCGACGGCCGAATTGATGCCCTGGCAGTCTGTGGTGGCGACGGCATGATTAACCTCGCACTGCAGGAGCAGGCACAGACCGGCATCCCCCTCGGTATTATCCCGGCCGGCACCGGAAACGACCACGGTCGCGAATACAATCTGCCGCGTGGCAATGCTCGCGATGCCGCTCACGTTATCGCCGATGGCTTCTGGACGACCACTGACCTCGGCCGCATCACCAATGAGGCAGGGGAGCAGCGCTGGTTCGGCACTATCATGTGTGCCGGCTTCGACTCGATTGTCTCCGACCGCGTCAATCAGATGACCTGGCCGCATGGCCGCAACCGCTACAACCTGGCTATCGTCCGCGAGTTCTTGGCTTTTCACTCGCTACCATTCCGCATCACGCTCGATGACGATCGGGTTCTCGAAGATCCAATCACGCTGGCCGCCTTCGGCAACACCCGTTCTTACGGCGGTGGGATGAAGATTTGCCCGTCCGCAGACCACTCTGACGGACTGATGGATATCACTGTCATCGGCAAGGCCGGGCGCATCAAGGCTGCCCTGGCCTTCAAGTCCGTGTTCGACGGCACCGTTGAAAAGATCGGTGAGGTCAGCACCTACCGCGCCAAGAAGGCTTACGTGGAATACATCGGCCCGCCACGTCAGATGAATGCCTACGCTGACGGCGACCTCATGTTCCCGATGCCGGTTACCGTCGAAATTGTTCCGGGCGCTGGCCGCTACATCGTTCCCCGTCCGTAAAAGGGCGCAGGGGTGCCCGTCGTCAAGCGTTTCCTGCATGCTTGACGACGGCGCGTTACCCCTTGATGCCGTATTTCTTCAGGCGCAGACGATCCGCCGCCGAGGCCGAAGCCGTCAGACGTAGCAGCTCGGCGTAGATACCGTCAGTCTGCGCCAATTCTGCGGGTGCGCCGACCTCGTCGACGTGACCGTCACGCAGCGTCACGATGGTGTCCACATCGGAAATTGTGGACAGGCGGTGGGCGATGATAACCGTTGTGCGTCCCTCCATCAGCTTGTCCAAGCCTCGCTGAACTTCGCGTTCTGCCTTGGTGTCCAGCGCCGAAGTGGCCTCGTCCAGGATGAGTAGGGGAGCATCCTTCAAAATTGCGCGCGCGATGGCGATGCGCTGCTTCTGGCCACCCGAGAGCTTCAGACCTCGCTCGCCGATAGTGGTGTCGTAGCCGTCGGCGAAGCTGCGGATGAAGTCGTCGGCGTTGGCCTTCTTCGCGGCGGCAATGATTTCTTCGTCGGTGGCGTTGGGTTTGCCGTAGGCGATGTTCTCCCGAATCGTGCCGGAGAACAGTGACGAGTCCTGGAACACGACGGCAGAGCCAGCACGCAGAGTGGAACCGGAAACCTCGGAGACATCCGAACCCAGCACGCTCAAGCGGCCTGCGGTCGGGGCGTAGAAGCCGAGCAGCAAGTTGACGATGGTGGACTTGCCGCCACCCGACTCGCCGACCAGGGCGATTTTCTGGCCCGAGTACGCCTGGAAGCTGACATTGGAGAGCACCGTCTTGTCATCTTCGTAGGCAAAATCCACTGCGTCGAAGTCGACAATGGGAGCGCCATTTGCCTCCTGTTCGGCTGCACGTTCCAGGGAGGAACGGTGGGCACTGTCGACGGACTCTGCGTCTGCGGTGGAACCAACGGACGCGGAGTCGAAGTCGCCGTTATTCGCGGTCGCTGCACTGAGCAGCTCCGGCTGCGTGCGGGTCTCTGGAGTAAGCTCCATGACCTTGAAGTAATCGCGCGAACCGGCGACTGCGCGTTGGGCAGCGTCGACCAGGAAGCTCATCATGGTCACTGGTTGGCGCGCCATGTTAATCAGCTGAATGAGCATGACCATGGTGCCGATGGAGAATTCTCCCGACAGCGTACGCAGGAAAAGCAGCAGGTAAATGCCTGCGAAGATGATGTTCAAAATACCCCCGCGAAGGGCATCCATGCGGTGCCACCACGTTGACTGATCGCGGGTCAGGGAGATGGTGCGGCGGAAGCGGGAACCAAAGAAAGCGATTTCGCGCAGCTCTGCAGTGAAGGAGCGGACAACCTTGACTTGGCCGATGACCTCGGCAAAACGGCCACCGGCGATATCGATTTGTTCGTTCTTTTTCGCTTCAATCTTCTGCCAGCGCTTCGAGGTCAGCGCGGTCAGCAGGGTGTAGACCGGGAAAACGATAATCAACAGCACCGCCAGTGGCCAGTAGTGCCAGGCGGTGATGCCCAGTACCGCGCCGACGGTCAACAGCATTGGGAAGAAGTTGTTGGAAAACGCCTGGAGGAACTGCGTGATATTGGTAATCGAGCGTTCCAGGCGGGAGATAATTGTGCCGGTGACCTGACTGTCGAAATAGCGTTGCGGCAGCGACAGCAGCTTTGCATAGTAGCGGGTCGACAGAATCTCGCGCATGCGCGCAGTCATCACATCGCCCAGGTAACCACCGATGTTATGCACGATGGTTTGCGTCAGATCTGCGATTAGCAGCCCGATGACCAGCCAGATTACCGTGCGAGTGGTATCGGACATCGCCGCCTGGCTCAAGCCTTCATCGCTGGACACCGCGCCGACGATGGCGTCGGTGGCATCGCGGATGAGGAAGGGGCTAATCAACGACGCGGCGGCGGTGGCCAGCGAACAGATGATGACCCCGATATAGAAAGGCCAGAGCACTCGTGTAGTGGACAGGATTCTGCTGAGCAGACGCACGAAAGACCTCTATCTTGCGGGAGGATCACTCCCGCTATGAAATTACTGCGACAAAAGCCCTATCCTAACAGCGAGCGCACAGCACCAAGCGGCAGCGGCAGCCAGTTGGGGCGGTTCTGAGCTTCGTAAAGGCACTCGTAAATGGCTTTATCCAGCACAAACGCCTCCAGTAGTGCCGGGTCGCTGGCGTCGCCATAGCCTTCCAGGAAGGCATCGATATTGCGGCGAGCCCACTGCTCAACACGCTCGGTAGCCGCCTCGGTGTCTTCACGTCCGGTCAGCAGCGGGTAGTGAGCGGCGTAATCGAAGGAGCGAATCATGCCGGCGATATCGCGTAGGCGGTGATCCGGCAGCCGGCGCTCCTCCCACGGGCGCGACGGCTCGCCTTCGAAGTCAATCAAGCGCCAAGAGCTCGGCGTGCGCAATACCTGCCCCAAGTGCAGATCACCGTGGATTCGCTGGACGACGGCGCCACCTTCCGGAACCGCAGCCTCCGCGCGATCGAAGATAGCCTGAGCCTTATCCTTGACCTCAGCAATTTGTGGCACAACACCAGCGACGAAATCCAGGCGAGCTCGCAGTGGGGCTACCAGCTCCGCACCGGTCAGACGCTCCTTTACCGCGACAGCGGCAGCGAGGCTGCTGTGTACCGAGGCCACTGCTGCGCCGAGCGCACGCGCTTCGGATGTAAAGTCGGTGCCCAAATCTTCCAGCGGGGTCTGACTGTCGCGGATGGCATCGCGCACTGCGCCAAGAGCCAACTCCCAGCCATCGACCGAGTTCGGTGCGAATTCCTGCAGCATGGCGGTGGTGTAGGTGTCTTCGCCAATGGTGGTCTCCACCCAGGAGTAGAGCTCAGGGACGAACTTGCAATCCGCCTGGGCCAGTGCGGCCAGCAGCTCCACATCGGCATTAGTACCGGGGTAGAGGCGACGGAAGAACTTGCACATCACGCGGTCGTCGAAAATGACCGAGGTGTTCGACTGCTCGACTCCCATGGGGCGGCCGGATTCCGGTCGGAGCTGCTCAGAGCCCGGCACACGCCGCAGTTCCATGCGGCCGAGCTTGCCTTCGTCGGAAAGCTTCTGGCCGAGTGCTGTGATGGCATCCGAATCGATCAGAGCGTCGTAGCCGACGATGCCCTCGGCGCGAACCAGCAGGGACTGCTCGTGGCCATCGGGGACGTCCTCCGCCCAAGCGATGGGCAGCTGATAGGTCGGTGCAGAATGTGCGGTGTGCACCCTCACCAATGCGATATCGACATCGGGACTGTCGGGATTGTCGCGCAGTACGGGGTCAAGCGCGAGGATCTCGACGTGGTCGATGTCAGAGACCTTGTCAGCGAAAAAGCGCATCTTGACCAGTGTTTCTGCCAGCTCTTCGGCAATGAATTCGGCGGTGGGAATAGTCATTTTAGTTCTTTCGCCTTTCGGGACTTAAAAGATCACTCTTTATTATCGGCGTTTGTTACGGCATCGGCGGAGGCATCGGCGGCCGTGCCGGAGTGCTCGCGTGATGACGTCACCGGCGCGTCCGATATCGCCTGCGCAACCGGGATTGTCGGCGCCGACATCGAGGCGCTCGATTCGAGGTTTGTCTCTGGCGGCAACTGGATTTCGAACCAGTAGAAACCGTGACCAGGAAGCGTGATCTGGTAGGAATCAGTGCCAATCGTGGGGAAGGGAACCGAACCCGTGAGCTCTACCGGGGTGGCTCCGGCGAACTCGGACAGATCCAGCGAGACGGCCGCGGGGTAGGAGGACAGGTTGTTGACGCACAGCAGCACTTCGTCGCCGTATGTGCGCAGATAGGTCAGAACAGAGGCGGTGTCGCTATTCAGCTCGCGGAAGTCACCGAGGCCAAAAGCCTCATAGCGCTTGCGGACCTGGATCAGTCGACGCACCCAATTCAACAGCGAATTGGAGTAGCTCGCTTGGTTCTCGACATTGACCGCCTGGTAACCGTAGGTCGCATCCTGAATGGTCGGCAGATAGAGCCGACCGGGGTCGGCCTTGGAGAACCCGGCGTTGCGGTCGGGCGACCACTGCATCGGTGTGCGCACGCCATCGCGGTCGCCGAGCCAAATGTTGTCGCCCATACCAATTTCGTCCCCGTAGTAGAGCACCGGCGAACCCGGCAGGGAGAGTAGCAGGGCATTGAAAAGCTCGAGCTGTGTGCGGTCATTTTGCAGCAGTGGCGCTAGACGACGGCGAATGCCGATGTTGGCCTTCATTCGCGGATCGTGCGCATACTCGGCGTACATGTAGTCGCGCTCGGCATCGGTGACCATTTCCAGCGTCAGCTCATCGTGGTTGCGCAGGAAGATTCCCCACTGAGCCGAAGACGGAATCTCTGGCGTAGACTCCAGGATCTCCGAGATGGGGAAGCGGGACTGCTTTCGCACCGCCATGAAAATGCGTGGCATGAGCGGGAAGTGGAAAGCCATGTGGCATTCGTCGCCGCCGACCTCCGGGTCGCCGAAGTATTCCACCACATCGGAGGGCCACTGGTTGGCCTCCGCCAGCAGGACGCGACCCGGGTATTCCTCATCCATGACCTTGCGGCAGCGCTTCAGAAAAGCGTGGGTCTCGGGCAGGTTCTCGCAGTTAGTGCCTTCGCGCTCGAAGAGGTAGGGCACAGCGTCGAGGCGGAAGCCATCGATGCCGAGATCGGACCAGAAGCGCAGCACATCGAGCATCGCTTCCTGCACCGCCGGATTGTCATAGTTCAAATCCGGCTGGTGGGAGAAGAAGCGGTGCCAGTAGTACTGGCCACGCACCGGGTCATAGGTCCAGTTGGAGTCCTCGGTATCGACGAAGATAATGCGTGCGCCCGAGTAGGTGTCCGGGTCGTCAGTCCAGACATAAAAATCGCCGTAGGGGCCATCGGGGTCAGTGCGCGACTGCTGGAACCACTCATGGCTATCGGAGGTGTGGTTCATCACCAGGTCAGTAATAACGCGGATACCGCGCGCATGGGCCTCGTCGAGAAGCACCTTAAAATCCTCGACCGTGCCAAACTCGTCGAGCACGGCGCGGAAGTCGCGGATATCGTAACCGCCGTCGCGCAGCGGGGAGTCGTAGAAAGGCGGCAGCCAGAGGCAGTCAACGCCCAGCCATTGCAGATAATCGAGCTTCTCCGTCAGCCCTTTGAGGTCGCCGGAGCCGTTGTTGTCGGAGTCGAAGAAGGCCCGGACGAGCACCTCATAGAACACCGCGCTGCGGTACCACTCGTAATCTTTCTTGGCGATAGTCATGCATCCCAGCGTAATGACTATGCCGCTAGCCTGCAGAGGGAGTTTTCCTGCGAGATCCCACAAAACCGCGCGAGTCGGCGGTCCTGGGAGGCCTCATGAAACACCTTTTAAACAGCCTTGTGTTCCTGAATCAGCGCGGCGAGTTGATACGCATCAGCCAGCGCCAACTCCGTTGCCACCGGTGTGACGGTTCCTGGCACCATGTCGATTCGCACGTTCGCCACTCCCGCCGCTTTCTTCAGCGGAGAAATGGTTAGTGTATGCCCCTGGATGCGCTGCCATGGGACCATGAACCGCGTATGCCAGAACCGGCCCTTGGTCACCAACAGCCCCCGCCGCGTGGCCTGCACCTTTTGAAATTTCCAGTCAATTGGGCTGAGCCACCATGCCGTGCGTGGAGTCTGCCAGGAGCCCAACAGGTCATCGGCAGAGGACGGTCCCGCAATCTCAGTCATCAAATCATCGACAATCGTATCGGTCTCCGCCGCCGGCGCCACGGGCACCAGTGCGTTGTTCGACTGTGTGCTGTCCAGGCCATAGCCCGCCACCGAGACATCGGCACGGGACCATTTCCACGGGCGCCACCAGAGCGGTTGCACCACTTTGAAGCCATGAATGCGATCAATGGGAATGGTTTGAGCGCGTGTCGACAACAGCCCGGCGGTAATTGCCAGACGCCTGCTTTCCGACGACACCTTCAGCGTGAAATCCCACGACTGATTTAGTACTCCGAAAAGGCCGAGCGCGAAACTGCCAATCACAATCAGAGTAGTGATGGTTACTCCGCTGAGGATTTCCACGATGAAGTCGGTAAACAGCGCAGAGACAACGGCGAGGAGGATGAGAGCTATGCCGACGAAAAGACCGGGTCCAATGGCCACGGATGCGACCAACCGTCCGACATCGACCGGGCCAAAAATAGTTTTCGCGTCGGACATGCGGGAGGACATGTGGGCACTGGAGTCTTGAGCAGCGGCGGGGCTGTCGCCGTCGTAAAGCGAATGTGCCAGTTCGGTGTCCAGCTTTTCTACCTCGCCCAACACGTCAGCGCGGAACTGTTCGCATTGCGGGGGAGTGAGGTATTTGATCGTGAAGTGCGAATCGGAGCCGCCGGCTGTTTCGATGACAATTTCGGCGAGCCCGAAAATGCGCGCCAACAATGGTTGGTTGATATCCACCGCCTGCACGCGGTCGAGCCGTGCCGCGCGTCGAGAACGCAGTAGCCATCCGGAGCCGTAGCGAACCTCATCGTCGGTGAGTTCGTAGAACGTATACCGCCAGGACAACCACGAGAAAAATGCAATTAGACCAATAATTATGGCGACCGCACCGGTACCGATAAGGAGACCGAGCCATGCCCAGTCGTAGAGCTGAGTCACGACAGCAACGGCCAATTGCCACTGATTCGCAACTGCGAATGCAGTCACAGCAGCGATTGTGGCGAAGCTTTTGAGCAGCGGGGATAGTGGATGAACTCTATGCCTCATTTAAAGACCCGCCATCCGGTCGTGGGCGCGCTGAGATAGACGGGCGCGCAGGGCGAGAGCTTCTTCGCGTGGCAGACCGTGGACGGCGGCATCCGAGCTCGCCGATGCTGTGTTGAGCTTCAGCGTTGCCAGTCCAAACAGGCGAAGCAGCGGTCCTTCATCGATGTCGATGAACTGGATTCGTCCGTACGGGACAATAGTGACCGAGCGCCACCAGCGTCCGGACGCAACGATGAAGTCGTTATCTCCTTCGAGGTATCGGTGGGCACGAACTCGGCGGCCGATGAGCCAGTAGATATATGCGAAGTAGAGCACGCAGGCGAGGACTCCCAACCACATCCACGGAGTCCACGCCACCGCGGCTACGGCAGCTGCAACCGTGATAAATAGCAGGGGAGCAGCGTGCGCGATTCGCTTCACCTTAGCCAGCGCGGGGTCGACCGGCTGCAGCGCAGAGTTTTCGGGGACTAGTAAATCAAGTGGCTCCATGGTTGACAGTTAAACACAATTGGTAAAGCTTGCGCCCAACCAGGTGCTTCGGTAAGAACGGTGGCTATGGATCGCAGGAAACTCATTGCAGTACTCATCACGCTAATTACCATTTTGGTCTGCGTGGAGATTTACCAGTACATGCAGACTCTGCCGAGCTAAATAGCAGCGCTAACCGGTGCGGCCAATGGCAAGCCTCAGCCGTCTCATGCGCCTAATCCCGTTTTATGCGCCAAAGAGCTGGCGCGGAGCCGCCCACGCATCGATGGCGATGCCCTCAACTGCCTGTGCGTCAGCGCCAGCAAAGGTGGTTATCTTGCGGTCGTCGTTGTAGCGGGGCATGTGCGAAGTGCCCTCTCGGATGAATTCGACCGCCACTTGGTGGAATGGATGGTTAGGCTCTTTCATACCGAAGAAGCGTGCAATCTCGATGCAGTGCGGAGCACCACTGGTGCGGCCAGCAGGTGCGTAGCCCAACCCTTCTCCCGGTTCGAACTGTGCCGCCCACACATCCAGCTCAGCTGCCACGGACCGTTCGGCGACTTTAACAGCGTAAGAACGAATCGCGGAGTCAGAAATGACATTTCCCATCGGACGCTCGGCATAAGCGTCGGTCGGAAATTCGCCGCGGCCGCGATGCCCCTTGGCATAGCGCCGAGCCATCCACTCCCGCATGGGCAACTTGTCCATAGCCACAACCGGCGGTTCTGAGAAGAACTCTTCGCTGGTGGCGGTCACCATCGTGGGCAGTGTGGGAGCAAAGCTGTCAAAGCGAGGCCCAATTGCCGGATCCGAAGGCGAGGATGCCGAAACCAATTTCTGGGCCCGAGCGACCCTGCGTTCGTCGGCACGCGAAAAGACCTCGGTGGACGGCGCACGTCCCACACCGATGCCCGCCAACGTGCGGCGGAGGCGCGAGCCGGACAGCAGCGAGAAGGCCGGCGACATGGCGATGGTGCGCTGAATCTGACCGCGCGTGCGTTCGTCGGCCGCGAGGGTGAGCGCCAGCGCCGCACCCGCCGATTGCCCCGAGATAGTGATGTTGTCGATATCGCCGCCGAAGGCAGGCGCGTTACGACGAGCCCACTGCAGCCCCAGATACAGATCATCAATGGCCCGGTAGGTCTCTGTTTGACTGTCGCGCCAGAATCCCTCCAGTCCCTTGCGGTATCCGAGCGAAACGGTGATGATGCCGGCCTGCGCAAAAGCCGTCGCGTCCGTCCAGGGCTCGGAGGGGTGCCCAAACTCGTAGCTACCACCGTGAATCCACAGCAATACGGGGTAGGAAGCGTCCGCGGGCCCAGCCGGTGCGGTGACGGTGAGAACTAACTCGCGCTCGGGCTCACAGCGCCGAGTGCCTGACTGTGGGCCGTCGGCCACCGGTGCCGACGCGGCAAACGGAGCAGCATCTGCGTAATCGATATTGAAAACTTGTATTGCGCCATCGTGAATCCGGCCGGTCAGTTGCCCGCAGGGAGCGGAAATAGTCGTCTCTGTCATGGCGGAAAACGCCTCCTCGTCACTGTTGGTCCTGCCAGAAGGGCGGGGAGCCTGTGGTAGTCGCGCTCGCGTTTTCGAGCACGCTACAGTTGAATTCACTATGACCAATGATGCACGAAATCCACTGTTGACACCGTCGGAATTGTTCTGCGAATTGCCAGATTTTGCGGCAATCGATGACAGCCACGTCCGCGAGGCGTTTAGCGAAGCAATGCGTAGCCATGCACGCGAGATTGACGCCATCGCCACGTCGTCGGAGGCACCGACCTTTGTTAACACCATCGAGGCAATGGAGAAGGCGGGCCAAGATCTGGACCGCGTCGCTGCTTATTTCTTCAACGTTGCCGGCACGGACGCCACCGATGTCCGCATGGAAATTGAAGCCGAGATTGCTCCGCAGCTGACAGCACACCTGGATCAGATTCGCATGCGCAGTGACCTGTGGCAGCGCATCAATGCCATTGACAGCGTTGACGATGCCGCCAACCCGGAAGAGGCGAAGCTGCTGCTGAAGAAGGTCCGTGAGGACTTTCAGCGCACCGGTGCGGACCTCAGCGACGAGGACAAAACCGAGCTTAGCCGCATCAATTCCCGCCTCTCTGAGCTTTCCACCGCTTTCGGCGAAAACCTGCTGAAGGACACCGTTGCGCGCGCCGTGGAAATCTACGACCGCGAAGAACTCGCCGGGCTTTCCGACGATGCCATTGCGTCCTTCGCCGCTTACGCGAAAAAGGCAGACACCGATGCGCCGTGGCTGATTCCACTGGACCTACCATCAACTCCTGCACAGCTGGCTGACCTCGATAATCCGGCTACTCGTGCCAAGCTCTACGAAGCCTCACTGGGACGTGCGGGTGCTGCCTCCGGCAAGTTCGACAACTCCGACATTGTGCTGGAAATGGCACGCCTGCGCGCCCGCCGCGCCAAGCTGCTCGGTTACGACACGCATGCGGATTACGTCATTGCCAAGGAGACGGCAACCACCGCAGAGGCTGCTCGAAAGCTCATTGCAGACCTGGCGCCAGCTGCCATTGCCAATGCTGAAGGCGAGTACAAGCGGGTCGCTGATTTGGCTGGCGATGAGACGGTCACGGGCGCTGACTGGCCGTACTGGGAGCGCCGTCGTAAAGCGGAAGAATTCGCAGTCGACACGGAGGAGCTCAAGAACTACTTCGAACTGCACCGTGTCATCGAAGACGGCGTGTTCTACGCTGCCCGCAAGCTTTACGGCATCGAAGTAGTCAAGCGCGAGGACCTCAAGGGATACGCGCCGGGCACGACTGTGTGGGAGGTCCGCCAGGGCGGAGGGGAGACCATCGGCCTGATTATCACGGACTATTTCTCGCGTCCGACCAAGCGCGGTGGTGCGTGGATGAGCTCGTTTAGGGATCAGTCCCGTCTGCTGGGCCGCCTGCCGGTCGTGGTCAACGTGATGAATATTGCCGAAACCGAGCCGGGAACCCCGGTGCTGCTGACACTCGACGAGGTCACCACTGCTTTCCACGAGTTTGGGCACGCCCTCCACGGTCTGCTTTCCGACGTCACGTACCCGACCTTCTCGGGCACTAACGTCCCGCGCGACTTTGTGGAATTCCCCTCTCAGATCAACGAGAACTGGGCACTTGAGCCATCCATTCTGACCAACTACGCCGTCCACGTTCGTACCGGTGAGCCGATCCCAGCAGAGCTAGTCGAGTCGGTGAAGAAGGCCCGCACCGCTGGTGAGGGATTTGCCACGGTTGAGTACCTTGCAGCTTGCGCCATCGATCTGGCCTGGCACAGCCTCACCGAGGAGGAAGCGGCTCAGGCCACCGATGTCGACGCTTTCGAAGCGGAAGCACTCGCCGAACTCGGCCTCGATGTTCCCCACCTGGCCCCGCGTTACCGCTCCCGCTACTTCAACCACATCTTCGCTGGCGGTTACTCGGCGGGCTATTACTCCTACCTGTGGGCAGAGGTGCTCGATGCGGACGGTTTCGGTTGGTTCACCGACAACGGCGGTGCCACAATCAGCGGCGGCAGCCACTTCCGTGAAGAGATCCTCTCCCGTGGTGGTGCCATCGACTTCATGGCTGCGTACCGCGCTTTCCGAGGCCGCGATAAGGACATCCAGCCGCTCCTCGAACGCCGCGGGCTGTCGGGCACTGATGCCTAGCTTCATGCTTTACGACGAGCCCCGCGACCGCCGCCCACTGGTTATTCCGGTCACCGGCAGGGTAGGTTGACACTCATGGCAGAAGCATTCGACAGGGTAGGGCAGTGGCTTATTCAATTGCCACTGCTTGCGCAGGTCAGCGCGCTATGCGTGGTTCTGCTGGTAGTCGGAGGATTTGTTGCTTTCGTTCTCGTCGGTGCAATCGATGTTGTCAGCGGTCGTCTGTGGCAGTGGTCGGTGCGCCGGCGGGAGCGTTCGCAGGAGTGTCGAGGAGCGGGCAGCGACAGCTAGCCGATGCGGTAGTGGCCTGCTGATAGCTCACTGGGAGGTCCGAAGAATTGAGCTGGGACAAGCCCCCGTTTAAGTGTTGGGTCGCTATCGCTGCCCTAAGGTATGTCTTAAAGTATTAGGAAATTTGCCCAACAGGCTAGAGTTGGGTAGTTCGCAAATATTTCGCAGTAGGGAGCTGAGTTAGCATGCATCGGTCGAGGCACTCGAAGGTCCTACTTGCCCTAATCGTTTTGCTTCTTCTCATCCTCATCGCTGGTGCAGTCACCGATTTCCAGTTTTAGCCTCGGTTTTAGTACCGGGCACATAACCTGAAAAATCGGTGAACGGCAACAATGAGGGATTAGGCGCTCACGAACCAATTAACGCTTGAATCCGGGGAAGCGAGGCAGGTCCTCGACAAGCACGGCCTTGCCCTCGGCATCGGTTAGCGGAATGCACCAGTTCGGGTACTGGTCGTGGGTCGTGCCCGGCTGGTTCTGGGTACGACGATCGCCGACCATGTCCACCAGGGCCTCACACTTCAGCGCGGATGGCGTCTGGTCGAGGAAGCGGTGCAGGCCCGTGACCAGTGCGTCAATTGGTGGCCGATTATCGCGGGTGAGGGACTGAACATCCATGTCCGCGGCAGCCGTGTCACCAAAGCAGCCAGCTTCTTTGGCAGCGCCCAAAACCTTTCGAATCCACTCGAAGTCCCGGCGGTCTTCCTCCGCGACGTCGGAAAGCAATAGCCCCAGGCGTTCCCGTAGCTTGATGTGCTCGCCTGCGAGGTAGCCTGCCGTCGGCGGCAAATCGTGCGTGGTGACGGAGGACAGGCACAGGCTGCGGTAGGCGCTCGGTGGTTTCGGCTGGTCGCCCTCGGATTCAAACCACACAATCGAGGTGCCCATGATGCCCCGCGAGGCCAGGTAGTCCTGCACCCACGGCTCGAAGGTGCCCAGGTCTTCGCCCACGACGACGGCCCCAGCGAGCTCGGCCTCAAGTGCGAGAATGCCGACCATGGCCTCGTGGTCGAAGTACAGGTAGGTGCCATTGACGGGGGACTCCATGCGCGGCATGACCCAGAGGCGGAACATACCCAGCACGTGGTCAACACGAATGCCACCTGCGTGGCGAAGGATTGTGCGCAGCATGTCGCGCCAGGGGCGGTAGCCGGCCTCGGCTAGCTTGTGCGGGTTCCACGGCGGCTGCGACCAGTCTTGGCCGCGCTGGTTAAAACCGTCTGGCGGTGCGCCAACAGAGATAGCAGGAGCGAGCCAATCCGCAAGGTTCTCGGCATCCGCGCCGCCAGGGTGCACGCCGACGGCAAGGTCGGCCATGATGCCGATGCGCATACCCGCATCCAGGGCTGCCTCTTGTGCCTGGCCGAGCTGCTGATCGAGAATCCACTGCACCCAGAGGTGGAACTGGAAGATTTCCTCCCGCAGAGATTCGACACTGGCGTGGTTACCCAACGGTGGAACCAACTCGATATCGTTCTCGGTTACGGCACCAGAATCGGAAGTGGCAGCGCGTGCAGCATCGCGGGCAGCAGCGCGATCCGCGAGCTCGCGCTCGGTGCACCACGACGCGTAGTCGTATATGCCACGGCCCTCGGCCTCCAGCCAACGGTCAAATTCCGCCTGGCGTGCGCTGGACAGGGGGATCTTGTGAATTGCCCGCAATACCTTGAGCTTTGCAGCGTAGATGGGGTTGCGGTCAATCTCATCAGGGCTGTGATTGAGCTGGTGGAAAGAGTTCGCTAGCGCACGGGCTTCATCGGCCTCGTCCTTGTCCAGGTACCCGAACTCGTCGATAAGCTCTGGGCGCGCGTACAGCGGATTGACATAGCGGCGCGTGGTGGGCAGGTACGGCGAGTCTTCTACCGGAGGCAGTGGCTCTGCGGCGTGCAACGGATTGATGAGGACGAAATCAGAGCCCGCGTGCTCTGCACTGACCTGTGCCAAGTCGCCGAGGGTAGCGAAATCGCCAATACCCCAGCTGCGGCTGGAGCGTACCGAGTACAGCTGTGCCATGACACCATGCGCAGGATTCTGCACGTACTTGTCGGCAGTGGCGAGACGGTTGGGGGTTACGGCCACATCGCACTCAGCGACGTTGTCATCGTTGACTGCGCGCAAGCGATGCCAACCAAGTGGCAGATCCTCTGGAATTGCGAAGGCGGCTTCACCCATCAACACATCGCCGACCTGGCGTGGCGGTACCAAGTGGTGCACCTGAGCGCAGGGCCATTCTGCGCCGTCCTCCAGTTTCACAGTCACGCTGACATTGCTGCCGTGCGGTACGTGAACCAGAACTCGGTGGAAGATGCCCTGGCGGGTAACTACCACGGGCGGGAGAAGGCGAGACCACTGCGTGTCTGCCCACTCACGACGGGCGTCGTTGATGTCGGCATCGCTGGGATCTGGGCCCAGATCGATGTCGAGAGCAGCGAGAGTTTTTAGCACTGTCTCACGAGAGACGTGCACGAGTTGGCCCTCGGTGGAGTAGTAGGAAACCCCAACTCCGACATCTTTAGCGAGGTCGGCGAGTGGAGAGGAAAGGGGAGGATTGGAAGCTGCCTGTGTCACCCTTTCCATCATGCCAGTTTAGAAAAACTTTGCCAGTAGTAAGGTAAATCACTTCGTTATCGAAATATTTACTGAAATCACAACGGCGCAGGGTTTGATGTTCTAAGTTGATTCCTAACGAAACCAACGACGGACAGAACTACCGAAAGTAGGGGTTTGTAACTCGATGCGTGAATATACTACCGAGGCGAAATACGTCATCGGCGAGGACGAAACGATTATTACCTCGCTGCAGGAGCTGGTGCAGAAGCGCCCGAAGCTGGTGCTTTTCACTCGCCCCAAGAACTTTGAGTGGGTAAATGTCACTGCTCAGGAGTTCTATGACGAGGCAAAGGGCGTCGCTAAGGGGCTAATTGCCAACGGTGTTCAGCCGGGCGACCGCGTAGCGCTGCTCAGTGAGACTCGCTACGAGTGGAACCTGATCAATACCGCTATCTGGATGGCAGGCGCTGCTGTTGTCCCGATTTACGGCTCTTCTTCGTCTGGCCAGATTCGTTGGATTATTGAAAACTCCGGTGCTGTTTTCGCATTTACCGAGTCGCGTGAGCACACCGACCGCATGAAGCCTCTGCTGGTCGAAAAGGGCACCGAGAACCCGGAGGGCGAGTCTCAGCTGCGTCGTGTACTGGAGATTAACGCTTCCGCTACTGACACCATTAGCTACGAAGGCCGTGACATTGACGGCGACGAGGTCGAGCGCCGCATCAAGGACACCAAGGCCGACGACCTGGCAACCGTGATTTACACCTCCGGTACCACTGGTCGTCCGAAGGGCTGCGTGCTCCTGCACAGCAACTGGCTGGCGGAGGCCCGCGCCATCCTCACCAACGAGATTGGCCTGATTGCCCGTCCGGGGAACCGCATTCTGACCTTCCTGCCGTTGGCGCACGTGTTGGCTCACGCAGTGTCCCTGGCTTCGATGATTTCCGGTGCTACCCAGTCTCACTGGGCTGATACCAAGACCGTCACCCTGGAGTTCCAGCGTTCCCGTCCGCACATGATTCTCGGTGTGCCGCGCGTGTTCGAGAAGGTTCGTGACTCCGCCTACGCCTCCGCTAAGGAGAAGGGCGCATTCGGCCTGGCCATGTTCGAGCGTGCTGAGGCCACCGCCATCGAGTACTCCAAGGCACTGGATACTCCGGCAGGTCCGTCGCGTGTCTTGAAGCTGCGTCGCCAGCTCTACGATCGCCTGCTGTTCTCGAAAATTCGCGCAGCTATGGGTGAGGCCGTGCAGTACACCATTTCCGGTGGTTCGGCTCTGTCCTCTGACCTCGGGCACTTCTTCCGTGGTCTCGGTGTGCCTGTCTACGAAGGCTACGGTCTGACTGAGTCCACGGCTGCCGTCACCGTGAACAACCCGAGCGAGCAGATTATTGGTACCGTTGGTCGTCCGGTCGGTGGTTGCTCCGCCGCTATCGCTGATGACGGCGAAGTTCTGCTCCGTGGTCCGGTTGTGTTCGACCGCTACTGGAAGAACGAAGAGGCAACCAAGGAAGCCTTCATCGACGGCGAATGGTTTAAGACTGGTGACCTCGGTGAGCTGACCGAAGAAGGCCACCTGAAGATCACCGGCCGCAAGAAGGACCTCATTGTCACCGCAGGTGGTAAGAATGTCGCGCCGGGTCCGATGGAAGACCGCATGCGTGCGCACCCGCTGGTGTCCCAGGCAGTCGTCATCGGCGATGGTCGTCCGTTCGTCTCCGTGTTGGTCACTCTCGATGAGGAGGCACTGGAGAAGTGGAAGATTGAGCACTCCGTCCCCGAGCACACCTCGATCCGTGAACTCGCTGCCTCCAGCGCAGTTTTGCGCGCCGAGATTCAGGACGCCGTCAACTCCGCTAACGAGCTGGTTTCTCACGCAGAGGCTATTAAGAAGTTTCATATTCTGGACAGTGACTTCACCGAGGAAAGCGGCGAGCTGACCCCGACCATGAAGGTCAAGCGCAACATTGTCATGGACAACTACTCGCGTGACATTGAGGCTCTCTACCAGCGTTAATTCACGTTCTGCCCGCTGCCGATAGAAAACGGCAGCGTGTTGTTACCGCGCTAGCGCCCCTCACCCCATTAAGGTGAGGGGCGCTAGAAATTTTTAAGGAGTTTTCAGTTTTCGAAAGTTGGCATTCGTCAATGTTCGTCGGTACTCGGAAGCGGAAAACTGCAATGATGTCACCGACACCGAAGATGTCGTGGGAGGGCGGGCAATGATTAACCACTTCGATGCTCGGCTACGCCTGCGCGAAGTGACCCAAGAGCTCTACGACATTGGTGACGAAGTTGCCGAACACATCGAGCACCTCGCTCAGGCGGTTGCTGATGTAGATCGTGAGCTGGTGGACGAATGTGTTCTCGAGCTCGCTGACATCGTCGACGAGGCCGTTGAGGACTGCCGCCCTCTGATTGGTGAACTTGATGGTCTACGCCAAGCGTTTACCTCCGGCATTCGCTCGGGGCGCATCGGTACTCTTTCCTCCGCTTCGACACCGCGTCGACACCCGCATCCGGCACCGAAGTCTCCGGATGTGCAGTCACTGTCGCTCATTCCGGCTCCTTTGAAGCATCCGGTTGCAGTCCCTACGGTCACGCAGGCAATGATTGCTCGCTCCGATGCCGTGGCTTCTTACCTGGAGGAACTCGCCGACTGGGTTTCCGCCGAAAACATCCGAGGCGTGGAGAAGCTCGGTAGTGTGGTGCTTCCGCAGCTTTACGCGCAGTCTGGCCGCCGAGCACTGTCCGCTGCCGCCGCTTGGTGTGTTGCTGTTCCCGAGACTCATCCGGCAGTTGCCAATGCGCTGCGCGGCCGTAGGCCTCCGGAGTTCCTGATGGAACGTGCCCGCATCGATGAAATTGTCCGCCGCGTCAAGCAACGTCGAGCCAAGGAGCATGCGTGAGCGAAGCCTCCGCACACACCGATTCCTTCGGTGTCTACTTACACGTCCCATTCTGTGCCACCCGTTGTGGCTACTGTGATTTCAACACGTACACGCCAGGTCAGCCGGGCAGTGGCGCAACGCAGGGAGACTACCTCGATGCCATCGTGGCTGAGCTCGAGATGGCCGTCGTAAAGCACCCCGAACTAGCGCGTGGCGCCGATACCGTATTCGTCGGCGGGGGTACGCCGTCGATGTTGGGGGCGAGTGGTCTTCGTCGTCTGCTCGACGGTGTGCGCAACAGCTTTGGGCTTGCTGACGACGCTGAGGTCACCACCGAGTCGAATCCCGAGTCGACCTCCCCGGAGTTTTTCGAAGGCCTGGCCGAGGCAGGGTTTACCCGGGTGAGTCTGGGCATGCAGTCGGCTGTGCCGCATGTGCTGGCCACTCTGGATCGTACGCACACGCCGGGGCGTCCTGCGGCGGCAGTGGCGGAGGCACGCGCTGCCGGTTTTGAGCACATCAACCTCGACGTTATCTATGGCACGCCAGGGGAGTCGATGGCGGATCTCGATACGACGTTGGAGGCGGTCCTGGCCACGGAGGTCGATCATGTTTCGGCGTACTCGCTGATTGTCGAGCCGGGTACTGCGATGGCGCGTAAGGTCCGTCGTGGTGAGCTGCCGATGCCTGACGACGACGATCTCGCCGACCGCTACGAGCGCATCGATGCCGCACTGAGTCAAGCCGGTTTCTCCTGGTACGAGGTGTCCAACTGGGCGAAACCGGGCGGCCAATGTCGTCACAATATGCTCTACTGGCGCGATGGAAATTGGTGGGGTGCGGGCCCCGGTGCCCATTCGCATCTGGATGGCACGAGGTTTTACAACGTCAAGCATCCGGCTCGCTACGCGGCGACCATTTCCGGCGGAGAGTTGCCGATTAAGGATTCAGAAGGGCTAACGGCCGAGAATCGGCACACTGAGAAGATTATGCTGGGCCTCCGCTTGGCCGAGGGTATCGATGCCAATCTGCTCGGAGAGGATGAGCTGGGCAAGGCACGTCGGCAAGCGGAAGCGGGCATGGTGGAGTTTGTTTCCGTCGATTGTGGCCAGCGGATTCAGCTGACCAATCGCGGTCGTTTGCTGGCCGACGCAATAATTGTTGACATCCTTAGTTAAACTATCCGCATGTCATCTCAGACGGATAAGCGCAGGCAGGAAGTTCTTCGGGCAATTGTCTCGGATTACGTAGCTTCCCAGGAGCCCGTTGGCTCGAAGGCTCTGGTGGAGCGCCACAATCTGGGTGTGTCCTCGGCGACCATTAGAAATGACATGGCGGTGCTGGAGGCTGAAGGTTATATCCAGCAGGAACATGCATCGTCCGGGCGTATCCCGACTGAGAAGGGCTACCGCCTTTTTGTGGACAATCTTTCGCAGATTAAGCCGCTGTCCAGGGCCGAGCGCCGAGCTATCCTCGAGTTCCTCGAAGGCGGCGTCGATTTGGAGGATGTGCTGCGCCGCAGTGTGCAGCTGCTGGCCCAGCTAACCCGCCAGGTCGCAGTGGTGCAGGTGCCGACGCTGGAGGTCTCCCGCGTCCGGCACTGCGAGGTCGTCCAGCTCGCCGACGCGCGATTGTTGCTGGTAGTCATCACTGACACCGGACGCGTGGAGCAGCGCAATGTTGAACTGCCAGCACCGATGGATCCCGATCTCGTGCCGCTCTTGCGCGAGCATTTCAACCGCGCGATGTCGGGGCACACGCTTGCCGACGCGTCGATTGCGATTTCCGATCTTGCAGCTAACGCCCCGCGTGATTTGCGGGATGTGCTTATTCGCTGCTCGACGGTGCTGGTGGAGTCGTTGATTGAGAAGCCGAATGACAGACTCATCCTGGCCGGGGCATCGAATTTGACCCGTGGTAATATGGCCGGTCGCTTACCTTCTACGTTGCCCATGGTTCTTGAAGCTCTCGAAGAACAGGTGGTCGTGCTGAAACTGCTGTCGGCCGCGCAGGATTTGCACCACGTTCGCGTTTCCATCGGTGAGGAAAACGAGGACGAGGAGCTGCGCGCTACCTCAGTTGTTTCAACTGGCTATGGCACCGGCACCGAAATTTTGGGTGGCATGGGCGTAGTTGGCCCCACATTTATGGATTATCCGGGAACAATTTCCTCGGTTGCTGCTGTTGCACAGTACGTTGGCCGGGTATTGAAAGGAAGTAGCTAAAGTTGGCACGCGACTATTACGGCATCCTCGGAGTGGAGAAGGACGCTACGGACGCTGAGATTAAGAAGGCGTACCGAAAGCTGGCGCTCAAGTACCACCCAGACCGTAATCCGGGTGATGAAGAAGCTGCGGAGAAGTTCCGTGAGGCATCTGAGGCGAACGAGGTCCTGCTGGATCCTGAAAAGCGCCGGATTGTGGATATGGGAGGAGATCCTCTCAATCCGCAGGGCGGTATGCCAGGCGGTGGCTTCGGCGGTTTCGGCGGCGGCGGAGTCGGCGATATCTTCGAAGCATTCTTCGGCGGTGCGGGCGGTACCCGCCAGCGCCGCTCGCGTGTACAGCCAGGTGCAGATGCGCTGCTGCGTATTTCGCTGGGCCTCGATGAGGCATTCACCGGTGTCCGCAAGCCCATCACGGTGGACACCGCGGTGCTGTGTGAGCAGTGCGAGGGAACTGGCTCGAAGTCCAAATCCAAGCCGAAGATGTGTACCAGCTGTGATGGCACTGGCGAGATTCAGCAGGTCCAGCGTTCCTTCCTGGGCAATGTGATGACCTCGCGGCCGTGCCCGACTTGTGAGGGCACCGGCGAGATCATCCCCGATCCGTGTAACAACTGTGGCGGTGACGGTCGCGTGCGCGCTCGCCGTGACCTGACCGTGAATGTCCCAGCAGGTATCTCTGATGGGATGCGTATTCGTATGGCCGGTCAGGGCGAGGTCGGTCCGGGCGGTGGCCCGGCGGGTGATCTCTACGTGGAAGTTGCCATGGACCCACACCCGGTATTCGAGCGCGAGGGTGATGACCTGCACTTTAACGTTCAGGTTCCAATGGCCGATGCTGCACTTGGCACCGAGTTTGAGGTCGACGACCTGCTCGGCGAGCCAATGACCATCAAGGTTGATTCGGGCACCCAGCCGGCAGAGCAGATTCGTCTGTCGGGCAAGGGCATGCCGCATCTGCGCGGCGAGGGCAACGGTGACGTGGTTGCCCACGTCGATGTCACGGTGCCGACGAAGCTGGACCGCAAGTCCCGTGAACTGTTGGAGAAGCTCCGCGACCACCGCGATGATGATGCCAAGGTGGCTAATTCCAGCGAGCGACACGGATTCTTCTCCCGTTTCCGTCGCCGTTGAACACGCCATCCCCCCCCCATAGCCCCACAGTGAGTGTGAAGCACGCATGAGTTTGCCCGTATTCCTCGGTGATTTCGCCGAGCTGCCGCACCCGGAGGAAATCATTCGGATCCTCGGGCCTGAGGCAAAGCACATCAGCGTTCGCAGGTTGAAGGAAGGCTCGGAGATTCTCCTGGCCAATGGCGCGGACATGGTGGTGCGGGCACAGCTTATGCATGTTGACCCGCGCGAGGTTCACGTCCGCGTAATCGCTGCCGAGAAGCGTGCACGTCCAACGCCGCACGTCACGGTAGTGCAGGCGTTGCCGAAGTCGGATCGTGCCGAGCTCGCTGTTGACTTGATGACCGAGGCTGGGGTTGACGAGATTATCCCGTGGGCGGCAGTGAACTGTGTGGCCCGTTGGCAGGGTGCAGCAAAGGTCACCAAGGCGCGCGCAAAGTGGCAGTCGGCTGCACGCGAGGCAGCGAAGCAGTCTCGCCGTGCATGGATTCCGCCGGTTGCAGATCTGCATAGCTCCGCTGATATCGAGCAACTCATCCGGGAAACTACGTCAGCAGGTGGTGCGGCAGCAGTTTTGCACGAGGAGGAAACAACTCCATTCGTGGACTTCGCCGCACAAACAGCAAACGCTGACAAGGTTCTTTTCATCGTCGGCCCAGAAGGGGGAGTGAGCCCCGAGGAACTCGAGGCCTTCCGCGCCGCCGGCGCGAGTTCGGTGGTGCTCGGCCCGACGGTTCTCCGTAGCGCCCTGGCTGGAGCTGCTGCTCTCAGTGCGCTGGGCCCGCTGACGAAGCGGTGGGGCGGCACGCCCAAGAGTGGTCAGTAGGATAGACGCATAATGACAAAATATTCAGTAACTGCTCGTACCACGGCCGTCGTCGAGCTCGATGATAATCTCGCGCCGATTGTGGTCGGTCACGCGGATCAGAATCTCCGTCTGCTGGAATCCCTACTGGCAGCGGATATTCATGTCCGCGGCGGGGTTGTAACAATCAAGGGTGCGCCGGCGGATGTCTCTTTGGCTGTCCGCGCATTCAAGGAGCTTGAGGCAATGGCCCGTCGTGGCCATGAGCTCTCCCCGGAATCAGTGCGGCACGCGGTGGGCATCGTCGATCGCGGTGAAAAGTCCGCCAGTGAGGTGCTCGGTGGCGGAATTGTGACGCACCGCGGCAAGACCGTGCGTCCGAAGACCGAGGGGCAGAAGAACTATGTCGATGCCATCGACCGCTTCAACGTTGTGTTCGGCATTGGCCCCGCCGGTACTGGCAAGACCTTCCTGGCTATGGCAAAGGCTGTTGCCGCACTGAAGGATAAGCAGGTTGAGCGCATTATTCTGACTCGTCCGGCGGTGGAGGCCGGGGAGAACCTGGGCTTTTTGCCGGGTACTTTGCACGAGAAGATTGACCCCTACCTGCGCCCGCTGCACGATGCGATGCGCGAGATGCTTGAACCGGAGCTAATTCCAAAGCTGATGGAAACCGGGGTAGTGGAGGTTGCACCACTGGCTTATATGCGTGGTCGCACCTTGAACAATGCGTTCATCATTCTCGATGAGGCGCAGAACACCACTCCAGCACAGATGAAGATGTTCCTCACGCGTTTGGGCTTCGGATCGAAGATGGTCATCACAGGTGATGCCAGCCAGGTTGACCTGCCCCGTGGGCAGAAGTCCGGTCTGGCAGTTGCCCGTGAGGTGTTGCGTGGCGTGCCGGGAATCGCGTTTCCGGCGTTGGCCGCGGCCGATGTGGTGCGAAACCCCTTGGTCACCGCAATTGTCGAGGCCTACGATGACTACGATGCCTATAACGAGGGCATTGCGCAGGGCGCCGAGTCCTCACCCAAGCGACAGTCCGCCACCAAGCGATAAAGGACGCTGAAATTACATGAGCATTGAAGTTTTCAACGAGTCCGGTCAGGGCGTCAATGAAGAATCGCTTATCGACGTTGCCCGTTATGCGTTGGGTCGCCTGGACGTGCATCCGGCAGCTGAGCTGAGCATTCACATTGTCGACTTGAAGACGATTGAAGATCTCCACGTGCGCTGGCTGGACCTGCCGGGGCCGACGGATGTGATGAGCTTCCCGATGGATGAGCTCACTCCCGGCTCTGGTCGCCCCGATGCTGCCAGCCCAGGACCTGCCATGCTTGGCGACATCGTGTTGTGCCCCGAGTTTGCCGCGGGACAGGCGGAGCGTGCAGGTCATCCGCTGAGCCACGAGTTGGTTCTGCTCACCGTGCACGGCGTACTGCACCTGTTGGGTTATGACCATGTCACGGCGGAGGAAGAGCGCCAGATGTTCTCCCTGCAGAATGGCCTGTTGGCGGATTGGTACGACGACATCGATCGTCGTGGCGTGAGCTTTTCCGAAAAACCAATTAACCCCAATGCGTTCCCGGAGCGTTCTAACGAGCGATGATCACTTTGATAATTGTCGCCGTTGTGGCGATGATCTGCGCTGGCGGACTTAACACAGTCGAAACTGCGGTCGCAGGCATTTCCCGTGCGCGCGTGGCAGAGCTGCAGCGTGACGAGGTCGCGGGTGCTAATGCGCTTCTCAAGGTCGTAGAAAATCGCGCTCGGCACGTCAATGTGCTGGTGATTTTGCGGACGCTGTGCGAGTCAATCGGTGCAGTGACGCTTGCGGCAGTTTGTCTTAAGCTTTTCGAGCCGGAGCGCTGGGCCATTGTGGCTGCAGTGGTGTTGTTGGCTCTGTTCACCTTCCTGGTCCTCGGGGTGTTTTCCCGCACGATGGGTCGGAAGAATCCGTACTCGATTTCCCTCGCCACCGCGGTCGTTCTGAGTTTTATGGCCAAGGTGTTGGGGCCACTGGAAAAGTTGCTGATTTGGTTCGGCAACATCATCACCCCTGGTGGTGGCTTCCGCGATGGCCCGTTCGCCACTGAAGTCGAGTTGCGCGAGATGGTCGATATCGCCCAGGAGCGCGGCATTGTGGAGCACGATGAGCGCCGCATGATTCAGTCTGTGTTCGATCTCGCGGAAACGTCGGCACGCGTTGTTATGGTTCCGCGCCCAGAGATGGTGTGGATTGAGGCGGATAAGCACTGTGGTCAGGCAGTGGCCCTATGCGTGAAGTCGGGTCACTCGCGACTGCCGGTGATTGGCGAGAGCGTTGAGGACATCGTCGGCGTCATTTACTTGAAGGACATTGTCCAGCAGACGTACTCGCGTACTGATGGCGGCCGCGGTGTTCGCGTCTCCGAGGTCATGCGTGACTGCGTTTTTGTGCCCGATTCCAAGCCACTGGATGACCTGCTCGATGAAATGCAGCGCACCCGCAATCACATCGCCATCCTCATCGATGAATACGGATCGGTCGCCGGCCTTATCTCTATTGAGGACATCCTCGAGGAGATTGTCGGTGAGATCGCCGACGAATACGACGAGGCCGAGCAGGCCCCCATCGAACCACTGGGGGATGCCTCCTACCGCGTGCAGGCGCGCCTCAGCTTGGGCGAGCTCATAGAGCTTTACGACGAAGCCCACGGGCGCCAACTCGTCTTCGATGACGAGGTCACCGATGAGGTGGATACGGTCTCCGGTCTGTTGGCATATGAGCTTGGACGTGTGCCACTGCCCGGTTCGTACGTAGAATATGCAGGACTGAAGTTTACCGCCGAGGGCTCGCGTGACCGTCGTGGTCGTATGCGAGTACGCACTGTGGTGGTGGAGCCGACTGCGGAGTTTTACTCCGAGGAAGAAGATACTGATGGGCAATCTTGATGACATGCTGGCCAATGCTGGACTTGGCGGAGATGCTGATGATTACAGCGCGCCGGAGGGCTTTCGCTCTGGGTTCGTTTCCATTGTGGGGCGTCCGAATACCGGTAAGTCCACGCTGACCAATTCCCTGGTGGGCGAGAAGATCGCTATTACCGCTAACCAGCCGGAAACCACGCGTCATCCAGTCCGAGGTGTAGTCCACCGCGAGAACTGTCAGATTGTTGTCGTGGATACGCCAGGTCTGCACAAGCCACGCACGCTGCTCGGTGAGCGCCTGAATGACATGGTTCAGGAGACCTACTCCGATGTGGACTTGGTCGCGATGGTCGTGCCTGCCGACGAGAAAATTGGCCCCGGTGACCGCTGGATTTACGAGAACGTCTCCAAAGGTTGCAAGAACATCATGGGCATTGTGTCCAAGGTGGATAAGGTCTCGCGCGACACCATTATTGAGCGCCTGATCGAGCTGCAGGAGTTGCTCGGTCCGGATGCCGAGCTGGTGCCACTTTCGTCGAAGTCCGGCGAGAACATCAACACGCTGATTGATGTCATGGCTTCCCAGTTGCCGGAGGGACCGCGCCTGTACCCGAAGGGGCACATCACCGATGAGGATCTGCACACCCGGATGGCGGAGCTCATTCGCGAGGCGGCCCTCGGCGGTCTGCGCGATGAGTTGCCGCACTCCGTGGCAGTCCAGATTGATGAGGTGCTGCCGAACCAGGATCGCGAAGGCGTCCTGGATGTCCACGCCGTTATCTATGTCGAGCGTTCGGGGCAGAAGTCCATCCTCATGGGGCGCGACGGTCGACGCATGGGCACCACCATTCACAAGGCTCGTAAGGAACTCATTGCGCTGCTCGGTCAGAATGTTTACCTCGACCTGCGCGTGAAGGTGCTGAAGGACTGGCAGTCGGACCCGAAGCAGCTGGGCAAGTTGGGATTCTAAAAAGTTGGTCGAGCCGTATCGCGACCGTGCGCTGGTCGTACGCCGCTACGACCTCGGCGAAGCCGACCGCATCATCGTCCTTTTCACCCGCGACCACGGCCTAGTCCGCGGTGTCGCCAAAGGCGTGCGCCGCGCGAAGAGCCGCTTCGGCTCCCGCCTCTCACCATTCGTCGACGTGGATGTCAACATCTACCCACGCCGAGGACTGTCCACTATCGCAGGCGCAGATACCGTGCGCACGTGGGCAGCACCGCTTGTCGACGACTATGCGCGCTACACCTGTGCGTGTGCAGTCCTGGACGTCGCCGAACGCATTGTCGGCGAGGAGCAAGTGCCGGCTCCCGAATTGTGGGATCTCACCACCCAATCGCTCGACGACGTTGCGGCCGGTCGCCATCGCCCCGATTTGTTGCTGACCTCCTACATCCTGCGAGCAATGGCGCAGGCAGGTTGGCAGCCAAGCCTCTTTGAATGCGCAGGCTGCGGCAAAGCCGGCCCTCACCACGCGTTTTCTCCCGCACTGGGCGGAGCAGTGTGCACCAACTGCAGGCCACCGGGTGCAGATACTCCGCCGACCGAGGTTCTGCATCTGATGTGGCAGCTTGCTCATGAGCAATGGGCGGGCATCGATACGTCGTCAAGCGAATTCGAGGGACGAATGGCGACGGCGCGTACCCTAACGGCGAAGTACCTGCAGTACTACCTGGGCCGCCGGGTGCCGGCGCTGGAACATGTGGATGCTTTTTGGCAGTAAACGTCAGCGGTGGGGCACAATAGGAAGCGTGTTGAATCCTCCTGTACCGCAGCAATTCGTGCCCAATCACATCGCGCTCGTGATGGACGGCAATGGTAGATGGGCCGAACAGCGTGGGCTCAAACGCACCGAGGGGCACAAGCGTGGTGAGGCCGTGCTGATGGAGTGCGTCGATGCTTGTTTGGAGATGGGCGTCAAGCACCTGTCGGCTTACGCATTTTCCACTGAGAATTGGCGCCGTTCGGTCGATGAGGTCCGATTCCTAATGGGCTTTAATCGCGATGTGCTGCGCCGACGTCGTGATGAGCTGGATTCGAAGAACGTTCGCGTGCGTTGGGCAGGGCGTCGCCCGCGACTGTGGCGCTCGGTGATTAAGGAACTTGAGATTGCCGAGGAGCAGACGAAGGATAATGACGCGCTAACTCTGTATATGTGCGTCAACTACGGTGGTCGCGCTGAAATTGTTGATGCTGCTAGAGAGATTGCTCGTCAGGCAGCAGCGGGGGAGCTCAGCGAATATGACTTGACCGAGAAGTCTTTCGCACAGTTCCTGGATGAGCCGACTATGCCGGATGTTGATCTGTTCCTGCGTCCATCGGGCGAGCAGCGCACGTCCAACTTCTTAATCTGGCAGTCCGCCTATGCGGAGATGGTCTATCAGGACAAGCTTTTCCCGGATTTCGGTCGGGATGACATGCGCGCCGCAGTGGTGGAGTACGCCAAGCGCGACCGTAGGTTCGGCAAGGCCTAGAGCCGGTATTTTTTTTTGGGGGGGGGGAGCCCAGGCTACTTCTTCTGGCAGTCCCTGCACAGGCCGAAGACCTCAGCAGTGTGCCCGGTCAGATTAAAACCGTGCTCCTCCGCAAGGCTGTGAGCCCACTGCTCGACTGGTCCGCCAGCGACTTCAACGGTGCTGCCGCAATCGGTGCAGACCAGGTGATGATGGTGGTGGTCACCGCACAGCCGGTAGAGAGCCTCTCCGGAGGCATTGTGCAGAACATCGACAATGTCCATTTCTGCAAGGGACTGGAGCGTCCGATAGACCGTCGTCAAGCCGACCTTGTCCCCACGTTCCGTCAGCGACTTATGAATGTCAGCAGCGGAGCGAAAATTAGGGGCCTCACTCATAATCGACACGACGGCGCGGCGTTGGCGAGTACTGCGCTGGCCGATGCGGGTTGCGGCCGGCCGCGCGGAGGCGTGTGCCCCGGTGCTAGCGGGGGAGCCCGTACCACGTGGGTTTTCGCCAGAACTAACTTCGTGCATATCTTCGCCAGCCATGTAACCGACACTACCCGGTATCGGTAGGACAAGATGCGCTAGAGTATAGGGGAACTTTTAACTGGCCTGTTGGGGTCAGTACATTTTGCTTTTCATTATGTCGTTCGCCGCACGGAACGGGCTGAATTGTGTGCCCGGAAAAGGCGTGTGGTGTGCGATGCGAAGCCATTTATAAGGAGTGGTCTAGACCGTGGCACCTAAGTCAGTTGTCGATACCGTCGCCAACCTGTGTAAGCGCAGGGGGTTCGTTTACCCGTGTGGTGAAATTTACGGCGGTACCCGCTCGGCATGGGATTACGGTCCCCTGGGTGTGGAGCTGAAGGAAAACATCAAGCGCCAGTGGTGGAAGACCTTCGTCACCGGCCGTAAGGATGTCGTCGGCCTGGATTCCTCCATTATCCTGCCGCGCCAGGTCTGGGAAGCTTCCGGCCACGTCGCTACCTTCACCGACCCGCTGGTGGAGTCCCTGCACACCCACAAGCGCTACCGCGCTGACCACCTGCTGGAGGCCTACGAGGCCAAGCACGGTCACCCGCCGGCCAATGGTCTGGCAGATGTTCCGGACCCGGAGACCGGTCAGCCGGGCAACTGGACCGAGCCGCAGATGTTCTCCGGTCTGATGAAGACCTTCCTCGGCCCGGTCGACAATGAGCAGGGCCTGCACTACATGCGCCCGGAGACCGCTCAGGGTATCTTCGTCAACTTCAAGAACGTTATGACCACGGCTCGTATGAAGCCACCGTTCGGTATCGGCCAGACCGGTAAGGCATTCCGCAACGAGATCACCCCGGGTAACTTCATCTTCCGTACCCGCGAGTTCGAACAGATGGAGATCGAGTACTTCGTCGCACCGGACCAGGCGGAAGAGAAGTTCGATGAGTGGGTCGACGCCTGCTGGAACTGGTTCATTGACCTGGGCGTTAACCCGGAGAACATGCGTCAGTTCGACGTTCCGAAGGACGAGCGCGCTCACTACTCTGCACGCACAATCGACTTCGAGTACCGTTTCCACTTCCAGGGAAACGAGTGGGGCGAGCTGATGGGTGTCGCCAACCGTACGGACTACGACCTCGGCTGCCACATCGAGCACTCCAAGGAAGACCTGCGTTACCACGACCAGGTTACCGGCGAAAAGTACGTTCCGTACGTCATTGAGCCGTCCTTCGGTCTGACCCGCGCCCTGATGGCCTTCCTGTGTGATGCCTACACCGAGGAAGAGGTGCCGAACGCAAAGGGCGGCACCGACACCCGTACTGTGCTGAAGCTGGACCCGCGTCTGTCGCCGGTTAAGGTTGCTGTTTTGCCGCTGTCGAAGAAGGACACCCTGACTCCGACTGCTGAGGCTGTCGCCGACAAGCTGCGCCAGTACTGGGCCGTCGATTACGACACCTCCGGTGCTATCGGCCGTCGTTACCGTCGCCAGGATGAGATCGGTACTCCGTTCTGTGTCACCGTTGACTTCGATACTCTCGAGGACAACGCTGTGACCGTCCGTGACCGCGACACCATGGAGCAGGAGCGCGTCAAGATTGACGAGCTGGAAGGCTACCTCGCAGCTCGCCTGGTGGGCTGCTAATGGCCGAAGAAGTTTTTTGGGAATCCTATAGTCTCGGCGACGGCTCTCGGGAAAAATCCGAACAGACCTGGCCGATTCTGAAGGAAAGCACCGAAGTCGGCACGTACATCCGTGATGAGCAGGGCGATCGCCTCAACACCCCGGAAGGGGAGTGGGTCATTGATGCCTCTGCTAATCACCGTGTTTCCGCCACGCTTCCCGACGGCCGCGTGTTCTCGACCGTTGCTGCTGACCGTGACAAGATTTCGCGAGCCAAGCAGCTTTCAGTGACCTTTGGGCCGGATCGTCCTGAAGGCAAGCTGGTGTGCGAGGGATCGACGAACTACGTCATCGAGAATGCGAAGACCGGCGAGAAGTGGGGCCAGTTTACCGGTGCGTCCCGTGGCGTGCGCCACGCAGAGGTGCAGTTCGACACCGATGAGGGCCGTGCGCTGCCGGAAGAGGAGAAGATCTTCCTGGTCTACAGTGCTCGTCGGGTGCTGGAGTCCCGCATGGTTTCCTCGACCTGGATTCTCACTGTCTGCTTGCTCTTGCTGATTGCCTATATGATTTGGGTGTGGATCGTGTAGCAACTATTGCAGACGGCGTCGTTTACGACGAGAACAAAAAGACCCTGTCCGACGGCTGGAGCTGTCAGGACGGGGTCTTTAGTGCTTTCTGGATCACCTCGCCACAAGGGCGTGGCTGGCAGGTGAAAGCCCGCTTTTTTAGCACGAACGCGCTAGTGATGACGAATCCAGATGAGGGGGATTCTTTTGTCCTAAACAGAGAAGGACGGGGAATTCGCACGGTCTTCGACATCGAACGGCCAGGCTATGAGCTCGCCCGAATCGTCAGAGAGGACAGCCTAGGCCGAGGGGTATTTGGTGTCTATGCCCAGAAAGGAGACTTCCGGGGGAGTTTCGAAGACTGGCTGATTGCCGCCGCTCTGGCGACGTGGTCTGTGGATGGACCACGCCAGATGCGAATTTAGGCGGGAATCTAGAAGCCCATTGTGCTGCCGGAGCCGCCTGGTCGGCTCGAACCTCCGCCGAAACCGCCGAATCCGCCGATACTGCCACCAAAGCCGCTGTTGTTGCTGAGCATGCTGCCTAGCACCATGCCGGCGACCATCGATCCGTTGCTGCCGCCACCGCGGCGCTGATCCTGGTAGCGGCGGATGTCACGGCGGGCCAAGTCAGCGGCCTCAGCCGCGAGCTTGCGCGCACGACGTGCGTAGGCCAACGCCTTTCGCGGATCGTCGTTGGCCAAGCCCTGGGCAGAGCCGTAAGCACGCTGCGCCTCCGCGAGGCGAGTGCGAGCCTCAGCGCCAACCACACGGCGGCGGGTAGCAATTAAGTCAGCCGCGGCGCGAATGTGATTGTCGGCATCCTGCATGCTGTGCTGCAAAGTAGCGGTAGCGCGGGCGAACGACGCGGCCTTGTCTCGAGCGGAGTCGAGGGCTTCGTCGAGTAGCTCATCGGCATCGGTCAGTGCGGTCCAGGAACTCAGTGGATCCACTTCGGACTTATTGGCTGCCACACCGAGTGCTTCACGGCCTGCTTCGATGGCCGCATTGAGACGCTCGCGGTTGATGTTGGCGCCTTGCGGTGCCGACATCAGGTGCGAGGCCTCATCGATTTCACCGCGGACCTCGGCGATAAGGGAAGCCAGTCCAGCGACTGCAGCGTGAATATCGCTATCGGCGTGTTCAATGGCCTCCAGAAGACTCTCTGCCTGTGTGAGCGCAAAGTCGGTGGCCGACAGCGCATCAATCAGACCACCTTGCTCACCGGCAGGTAGGTCCGCGATGCGGCGGGCCTCAGACATTGACTGGTCAGCCTGATTCAGGTGCTCCGTGGCCATGTCGATATTGTCGGTCACAGAGCTGAGCATCTGCTCTTCGTAACGTGCGCGCAGACCATCGAGAATTTCGCCGGCACGCGGCATACGTGAACGCAGCTCGACACTTCGCTGAGTGAGCTTCGAAATCGTCGCTTCAGCATTCATCAACTCCTGGCGGAGTTTCTGGAAGTTTGCGGCCTCGCCGTCGAGCTGGTCATCCGCAACACCACAGGTGGAGATAATCTCCAGTAGGACACTGCGGCGCTCGATTTCGTCGGTCACGGAGCCGTCGTCAAGCTGTTGGCGAAGTGCAAACGCGCGCTCGAGCGTGGACTGAGAGTGCTTCAGTGCGTTGTCGAAGCTGCGGATGCGTTCGGTGCCGAACTCAGCGCGAGCGAGGTCGAGTTCGGTGCTGGCTTTGCGGATGGACTCATCGGTACTGACAATCTCATCGCGCGCAAGAACATCGAGCGAGCTGGTGCTCAGCGAGTCCAGCGAAGAGACATCCCTGGGGTCGATGTTGCGGCCACGAGCAATCTCTTCCTCGTCGCGCTTTTTCTTATTGCGACGGCCCACGGCCCAGGTGGTGCCACCGACAACGGCGGCACCACCGAGGCCGGCGCCGAGTGCCCACCCACCGGCGGAGCCGCTGCCACCGCCTGCCTCGGCGATGGCAGCTTCGCCCGCAGCCGCCCAGTTGTCGTCCTCTAACAACTGCCCTTGAGCTGCGCTGTTGACGGCCTCGGCGTTGCGGGGGAAGGAGTCGCCGACGAACGCGCCTAGGTTGCGGTCTTCCACGGCGACGACCAGGACACCGCGGTTGTCAGCAGCGCCGAGGTGCTCCCAGGCCTGCTGCGCCCATTGCTCGCCCTGAATGCCGCCGAAGCTCTTGATGTAAAACACCGAGAACAGGAGCCGCTTGTCGGTCTTGAGCTGCTGAATCTGCTCCTTTAAGCGAGCCTTTTCGCCGCCGCTCAGCACACCTGCGAGATCGTCCACGTCACCTGACACATCCGCCGGTGCCTCGGCGTGCGCTAGGGATGCTGACGGTGCGAGTGCCAGCAGCGATGCAGGTGCATGAACCGGTGACTGTGTCGGCAGTGCAGTTGTGATGAGCGGCATGCTCAGGCCGAGGAAAGCACCCGATGCAGCAAGGTAAAGGGGGCGAAACACGCGATTCCTGTCAGACATATCTACAAGGATACGTAACAATAATCACGTGGCCGGTAAATTTTCGTATTCATCTTTTGAACTCGCCCGTATTGTCGAGGAGTCTCCGAAGCAGTCATTGCTGCCCGGGGTGCAGTCCTTGGAAACCCACCGGGCGGCGTTTGCACGAGATCGCGCCCGCGTCCTGCACTCCGCAGCGCTGCGCAGGCTGGCTGACAAAACCCAGGTTGTGGGGCCAGGGGAGGGCGATACTCCGCGCACACGCCTGACTCACTCGCTGGAGGTCGCGCAGATTTCCCGCGGAATCGCCAGCGAGTTGGGTGCAGATGAGGATCTCGCAGAGCTGGCCGGCCTGACCCATGACATCGGGCATCCGCCGTATGGCCACAACGGCGAGCGCGCCCTCAACGAGATTGCCGCTGGGTGCGGCGGGTTTGAGGGCAACGCGCAGACGCTGCGTATTCTCACTCGCCTCGAGCCGAAGGTGCTCGATGGTACAGGTGAGCCCTGCGGACTCAATCTCACTCGGGCGGCGCTCGATGCGGCTTGTAAGTACCCGTGGACACCGATCGGTCCCGATGGTCAGCTCCGCCACAAGTACGGGGCTTACCAGGAAGATGCTGCGATTCTGCAGTGGATTCGCCAGGGCGTTCCGCACGGCAAGCAGTGTCTTGAGGCGCAGATTATGGACTGGTCTGACGATGTCGCCTATTCCGTCCACGATGTCGAGGATGGCATCGTCTCTGGCCGCGTTGACCTGGGTGTTCTGTGGGACACGGTGGAACTGGCCGCGCTCGCTGACAAGGGCGCTGCCGCATTTGGTGGCGATCCAGCGGAGCTCGTCGAGGCTGCCGGGCGTCTTGCCAGCTTGCCGGTGGTATCAGCTGCGGCGTCCTATGATGGTTCGCTGCGCTCGCTGGTCGCGCTGAAACGGATGACCTCGGAGCTGGTCGGCCGTTTCGTCACGGCTTCCGTCGCGGGTACGCGTGCTGCCTCCGGGTCGACGCTTCCGCTCGGGCGTTACGACGCGGACCTCGCCGTGCCCAGCTCGATTCTGGCGGAGGTCACCATGCTGAAGACCATCGCCGTGCTGTATGTGATGGATCTTCCGCGTCATATTCGCCGTCAGGAGCGTGAACGCGATCGTCTTTTCCGGGTGGCCGAGTATCTGCAGGAAGGTGCTCCAGGGACGCTTGATCCGATGTTCCAGTGGCTCTATTCCCGGGCGGAGAGTGACCAAGCGCGGCTGCGGGTTATCGTTGATCAGCTAGCGTCGATGACGGAATCGCGTGTAGAGCGGCTTGATCGCCAGATTGCTGGTGTGGCTGCGGCGTGGGGATAGCTGTCTAGTCCTCCGCGTCTGGAATTTCGCAGAAGCTCTCGTAGTGGTCGTCGGTGTAGTACCAGACATCCGGATCGTTTTCGGAACCGCCGCCGACAACGATGCGGCGTGCACCGCGGCTGGAATTGCCCGGGGTGGTCACGGTGTATTCGCGGTAGTAGTCACCGCGCTCCTTCGGCAGGCGTCCCTCGTAGTTGCCGAAGTGCTTGCCGTCGTGCTGCGAATAGATGTGGTCCTGGTCGGTCAGGATGCGGTCGATAACATCGTCGGCCTCCTGCGGCAGGGTATCTACTGCGCAGGTGGCACCCTTTGTGCCAGCCTTGTTGCTGCCCGAGTTGGGGCCAGGTTTAGGGCCTGGTTTCGCGCTGGAGGCAGTGGAATCCTGCGACCCCTGTGAGTTCTCGGATGCCGTAGAGTTCTGGTCTCCGCCATCGAGCCCGAAATAACTACCAGCCAGCACCAGGGCGGCAGCGCCTACGCCGCTCGCAATCTTCTTCCACTCAGCCATGGCTAGTATCTTTCCATATCTGTCGCCGCCGGCACGTTTTTGGGTTGAGCGCGGGCGGCTCGTCGGCAAGCGAAACCTCTACGGCGGAGTCGATTGGACGGGTTGGGTAAGGTTATTTTCATGGCTAGGGGAAGAATTCCGGACTCCGATATCGCGGCAATCCGCGAACGGACTCCGATTGAGGAGATCGTTGCAGAATACGTGAACCTCAAACCGGCTGGCGCGGATTCTCTGAAAGGGCTATCGCCTTTTAAAGACGAGCGCACGCCGTCGTTCCACGTACGCCCCAATCATGGCTACTACCACTGCTTTTCCACCGGCAAGGGCGGTGATGTATTCAGCTTCCTCATGGAGATGGAACACCTGTCTTTCCCGGAGGCTGTCGAAGCCTGTGCGGAGAAAATTGGCTTCCACATTAACTATGAGGGCGGCGGCACGGGCCGTCGCGAGGAACCGGGAACCCGACAGCGTCTCATCGCCGCAAACCGCGAGGCACAGAAGTTCTACCGCGAACAGTTCTCCACGCCAGCGGCAGCGCCCGCGCGCGAGTTTCTGGAAAACCGCGGCTTCACCGCCGAGCACGCGGCCCAGTTCGGCTGTGGTTACTCGCCAGCCGGCTGGGACACTCTAACCAAGCACCTGCAGCGCCTGGGCTTTAGCTTCGAGGAGCTGGATAAGGCGGGTCTTTCCAAGATGGGGCGCATGGGGCCGATCGATCGTTTTCACCGTCGTCTCATGTGGCCGATCCGCAATATGTCCGGCGATGTCATCGGTTTTGGTGCCCGCAAGCTTTTCGACGATGACAATCTGGGCAAGTACATGAACACGCCCGAGACCATGCTGTACAAGAAGTCCAAGGTCCTTTTCGGCTTGGATCTGGCAAAGAAGGACATTGCCACTGGTCATCAGGCTGTAATCGTGGAGGGCTACACTGACGTCATGGCCATGCACGCCTCAGGCGTGACCACGGCCGTCGCGTCCTGCGGTACCGCTTTCGGCGAGGAACACCTCCAGCTGCTGCGCCGTCTCATGCTCGACGACAACTTCTTCCGCGGCGAACTCATCTACACCTTCGACGGCGACGAGGCAGGACAGAAGGCCGCCATGCGCGCCTTCGAGGGGGAGCAGAACTTCACCGGCCAGTCCTACGTCGCGGTCGCGCCGGACGGCATGGATCCGTGCGATCTGCGCCAGAAGAAGGGCGAGGCCGCAGTGCGCGATCTCGTTGCTTCACGACGGCCATTGATCGAATTTGTCCTCCGCACACTTCTGGCCGACTATGACCTGACCACCGCTAATGGCAGGGTCTCCGGGCTGCGCCGAGTGGTGCCTGTCCTGGCCCAGCTCAAGGACGCGGCGCTGCGCGATGAGTATGCCCGCGAAGTTGCCGGCTGGATTGGCTGGAATGATGAAGCCGAGCTTGTGCAGCGCGTCCGCGAGGAGGCCAGTCGGCCACAGAATGAAAAGCGCACTCCCTACCAGCGTCGCCAAGAAGAGGCCCGGGCCCGTGAAGAGGCGGAGGAAGCGCGGCGCCGGCGCAACCCGGCACTGCCGTATCCAAACCCGCGGGACCCTGTGCTTTATGCGCAGCGTGAGGCCCTCAAGCTGGCAATTCAAGAGCCCGCTACCACCGGCCCGGTATTCGATGCGCTCGCACCTGAGACCTTTGGGCATCCGACATACCGAGCGGTATTCGACGCCATCATGGCTGCCGGGGGCGCCTGTGGGGAGGCGGCCACACAGCCACATAGCTGGGCGACCGCAATTATGGATCAGGCGCGGGAGGACGTCGTCAAGCATCTCGTGACTGAGCTGGGCGTGGAGCAAATCGCCGTCGATGCAGAGACGCTGCGCCCGTATGCGCAGGCGATTCTGGCGCGGTTGCAGGAGGTGTGGGTCGGTGACCAAATTGCACAGCTGAAGGCGATGCTCTCGCGAATGCGGCCCTCAGATGACGAAACCGCCTACAACTCGCTGTTCGCGGACCTGCTCGCGATGGAGCAGTACCGCCGCGAACTGCAAGCAGAGGCGGTCAAGGTCGTGTTTGAGTAGCTAGCGACTAGTAGGGCGGCTAGTAGCCGCGGCGAATCCACTCTTCCAAGTGCGGAGCCTCGCGGCCAATCGTCGTGTGATCGCCATGACCCGTGCGGACAGTCGTTTCCGCAGGCAGAGTCAGCAGGTTGTCGCGGATGGAGTTAATAATCGTGTCGAAATCCGAGTAGGATCGACCGGTCGCTCCAGGACCGCCGGAAAACAGCGTGTCACCCGAGAACAGCTCCGCGGCCTCCGGCACGTACAGACAGCACGAGCCAGGGGAGTGGCCCGGAGTGTTAATAATGACAACCTCCATGCCCGCAATCTCCAGGCGCTGACCGTGTGCGAGGTCCTCGTGCGCCAGGTTCGGCCAGGACTGCTCCCACAGCATCTGGTCGCCCGGGTGGACCAGCAGGGGAGCGTCGAGCTTTTCCTGCAGCTCAGGTGCCACAGTGATGTGGTCGTTGTGTGCGTGGGTGCACACGATGGCCTTTACCTTGCGGCCATCCACCGCATCAATAATCGGCTGCGCCTCATGCGCCGCATCGATGACAATGACCTCACGGTCATCGCCGAGCACCCATACGTTGTTGTCTACGTCCCACGTGCCACCGTCGAGCGAGAACGTGCCCGACGTGAGAACGTGGTCGACCCTCAAATCCTTGTTCACAGCGTCACCACCGATCGCAGTACCTTACCGGCCTTCATAGTTTCGAAAGCCTCATCAACATCCTCAATGCCAATGCGCTCCGTTACGAAGCCCTCCAACGGCAGGCGGTTTTGCAACGACAGATCTACCAGCATCGGGAAGTCCCGCTCCGGCAGGCAGTCGCCGTACCAGGACGACTTCAGCGCACCACCGCGGCTAAACACATCCGCCAGCGGGATGTCCAGCTCCATCGTCGGCGCCGGAACACCGACCAGCACAACACGTCCAGCCAGGTCACGGGCGTAGAACGCCTGCTTGTAAGTTTCCGGACGGCCGACCGCATCAATCACGACGTCAGCACCGAAACCGTCGGTCAGCTCACGCACTCGCTTAACGACGGGATCCTCTTCCCCGGTGCCCTTATCGCTCTTAGCCAGCTCCGCAGAGTTAATGGTCTCGGTCGCGCCGAACTCGCGGGCGGTATCCAACTTCTCGTCCGAGATGTCGATGGCAATAATCTTGCTAGCGCCGGCCAGCTTGGCACCGGCGATAGCGGCCGTACCAACGCCACCGCAGCCGATGACGGCTACCGATTCACCGCGCTTGACCTCGCCGGTGTTAATAGCCGCACCGATGCCGGCCATGACACCGCAGCCCAGCAGGCCCGCAACGGCCGGATCGGCTGCCGAATCGACCTTGGTGCACTGGCCCTCGTGGACGAGGGTGGCATCCGCAAAAGCGCCGATTCCCAGTGCTGGGGTGAGGACGGTGCCGTCGGCAAGCGTCATGGGCTTGGAGGCGTTGAAAGTGCTAAAGCAGTACTGTGGCTCACCGCGCTTGCAGGCGCGGCACTCGCCACAGACGGCGCGCCAATTGAGGACAACGAAATCGCCGACGGCAACATGCGTGACCTCTTCGCCAATCTCGGAGACCACGCCTGCGGCCTCGTGGCCGAGGAAGAACGGGTACTCGTCGGTGATATCGCCGTCGCGGTAAGCCAGGTCTGTATGGCAGACGCCGCAGGCCTGGATGTCGACAATGACATCGTTCGGGCCCGGGGACGGGATGTGGATATCAGTAAGTTCTACAGGTGCGCCTTTTTCGCGGGCGATAACGCCGCGCACAACGCGTGCGGTTTGCTCGGTGTTTTCGGTTCCGTTGGTTTGTTCAGACATAAGCCCCATCATATGAACGCGGTATGAAAAGTGCATGATGGAAAGCGTTTTCAGTACTGGTAGGAGCTTTGTGGGTGCTGTGTGAGGTTGCGTGGATTGTGTGGATTGCGTGGCTCTGAGAACTCACAACGGTGTCATGACGTGTGGGAAAAGAAGGTATAAATTGACCTTTGACCTGGCGATTTGTGAGTTTCAAGGGGTCTGGGTAAAGTATCTATCCGTCGCAAGGAACGGCATGGCCGAAGTTCGGTTTAGCCGGTTCTGTGCGGTGGATATTCCTCCATAGCTCAATGGCAGAGCATTCGACTGTTAATCGAAGGGTTGCTGGTTCGAGTCCAGCTGGAGGAGCAATTAAGCCAGGTCAGAGAGTTTTTCTCTGGCCTGGTTTTCGTTTAAGAAGACGAAGAAGACAAAAACAGACAGAAAATAATCCAAGCCCTAGGAAAGTCGGAAAAGCGTGTCTGGGCGGTGCGTCGCCGGTGGGCACCTTTCGCCACTTACCCCAGTGCGAGTTACTGACTGCGTTTATGGCTGATGGCGTTGGGTGGATGCGAGTTACTGACTGCGTTTATGTCAAAAATGGCACGAAAAATGCCCTGAAAGTGTCATAAACTCACACAGTTTCACATTTGCAGCCCATAATTTTTCGGGGTTGTCAGTTTTGCTACTTAACCCACTCTATGGTCGGGGGATTTTTGCTCTTGCGGGCGTGACTCGATTCTCCACTGGGGAGGGGGATTTGGTCTTTCTGGAGGTCATCTCACGTAACCTGGGACGCATGAGGCTCGACAATATAACCTGCCCCTTGCTGGCGTCCTTTTTCGCCGCGGTCGCGTGGAGCGTTTTAGGTGGGCTCATCTTGCCGGAGCCCAACCTCGCCTACGACGAAGGAATTGCGTCGTGGATTGTGTCCATGCTGGTCTCAGTAATGCTGGTCGGAGCAATAGCCGTTTTCGCCGGTGATGGGTCGTTGGCTCGGGGGATGGCCAGCGCGCGGAGCATTGTCGCAGCAGCTACCGGCGCAGGAATTGCCGCGCTTGGCGATCTGGCATTCCTATTTCTCACCACGCCGCCCGATGGCCAGGACGGCCTAGCCGTCGCCTATGTCGTGTTCTTCTACATCCCGCTACTATTTCTTGGCGGATGGGCCGCCAGTGCCGCGATTAATCGGATGCGTAGGTGGCGCCGGAAAGCGAAGAAAGAAAGAGAGACCTAGCTGGCGGCCGTGAGCTAGGCCTCTAAATTTGGAGTCGCCAGCGCCTGGTGCGTCCGGTTAAGGCCGACCATTGCAACCTGCCGGGTGCGGAGGGCGTTTTTTCGGGGGGCAGAGGCAGTTGTCGACACCTTCATCGGACGTGAATCGGAATCGACAAACCGCCTAGCCCCAAGTGGGCGGATTCTTAGAACAGGCCAGTCGGGTTCTCGTCGTAAGAGACGAGCATGCACTTGGTCTCCTGGTAGTGCTCGAGCATCATCAAGTGATTCTCGCGGCCGATACCGGACTGCTTGTAACCGCCGAAGGCTGCGTGAGCAGGGTAGCTGTGGTAGTTATTCACCCACACACGGCCAGCCTGGATGCCGCGGGCAGCGCGGTAGGCGTTATTCTGGTTGCGGCTCCACACGCCGGCGCCAAGACCGTAGATAGTGTCGTTGGCAATCTCGAGAGCCTCATCCAGAGTCTTGAAGGTTGTCACGGCCAGGACCGGGCCGAAAATCTCCTCGCGGAAGAAACGCATCGAGTTGTTGCCCCTAAAGATTGTCGGCTCGACGTAGTAGCCTCCCTCCAGCCCTTCGAGCTTGGCGACGTTGCCGCCGGTGAGAACCTCCGCGCCCTCCTTCGGCCCGGACTCCAAGTAGCCGGAGATTTTGTCCAGCTGCTCCTGGGAGGCCTGGGCGCCCATCTGTACCGACGTATCCAGCGGGTTGCCGGTCTTAATCTGCTTAACGCGCTCGACCGCGAGCTTCAGGAACTCATCAGCGATGTCTTCGTGGACCAGGGCTCGCGACGGGCAGGTGCAGACCTCGCCCTGGTTCAACGCGAACATGGCCAGGCCCTCAATGCACTTCTCGCGGAACGCATCGTCGGCGTCCATGACGTCGGGGAAGAAGATGGACGGGGACTTGCCGCCGAGCTCCAGCGTGATCGGAATAATCTTGTCGGACACTGCCTTGTTGATTAGCTGGCCCACGGCAGTCGATCCGGTGAACGCAATTTTGGAGATCCGGTCGCTTGCGGTCAGCGCAGCACCGGCCTCGGTGCCGAGGCCATTGACGATGTTGAGAACGCCGTCCGGAAGCAAATCGGCGATAATCTCGGTGAGCATGAGAATCGACGCGGGGGTCTGCTCTGCTGGCTTGAGCACGATGCAGTTGCCGGCGGCGAGGGCCGGGGCGATCTTCCATGCGGCCATCAGGAGGGGGAAGTTCCACGGGATAATCTGGCCGACGACGCCGAGTGGCTCGTGGAAGTGGTAGGCGACCGTGTTGTCGTCAATCTGTGAGATGCGCCCCTCCTGCGTGCGGGTGGCCCCGGCGAAGTAGCGGAAGTGGTCGATTGCGAGCGGGATGTCAGCGGCGAGGGTCTCGCGAATGGCCTTGCCGTTCTCCCAGGTCTCGGCGACGGCAATCTTCTCAAGGTTTTCCTCCAGACGGTCCGCGATGCGGTGGAGGATCAGCGCCCGCTCGGCCGCAGGAACCGAGGCCCAGGAGTCCTTCGCCTTGTGCGCGGCGTCGAGAGCGAGCTCAATGTCTTTCTCGTTAGACCGCGGAACCCGGCAGAAAACCTCGCCCGTAACCGGGGTGGAGTTGTCCATGTATTGCCCGTCTACTGGAGGTGTCCACTTACCATCGATGAAATTTTCGTACTGCTCCTTGTACGTGAAGATTGCATCGGGGGTGCCGGGGTTGGCGTAAACAGTCATGTAGACACGTCCTTTCTATAGGGAAACAACAAACGTATGAGCCAACTTTAAATTGTGACTCGTGTCATAATCAACACTTATTTTTTCATCGCTTTTGCGAGAGATGCGATTGCTGCCGACCCTAAATCTGCCCCGACGTCGCCGTGAGAAATTCCAAAATTGCCCGCACACGGCGGTTTTCCTCGCCGGGCTCCAGATGCAGCTTCATAAAGATGTTGGACACGTGTTTCGCCACCGCCGCCCCGGAAAGCACGAGGTCATCGGCAATCTGCTTATTGGACTTGCCGCGTGCCATCAGCTCGAGCACTTCGCGTTCGCGCGCCGTTAAACTGGCTAGCCCCGATTTGCCGGACTGCATCAATGCCGTCGCCACATCAGGGTCAATCACCACGCCACCACCGGCGACGACTTCGAGCGAGCCCAAGAAGTCCAACACCTGGCCAACGCGGTCTTTGAGCAGATACCCGGTCCCGCCACTCGAGCTGCTGCCACTCGAGCCAACCCCAGTACCAACCCCAGCACTACCTCCAGCACCGCTCGACGAGAACAACTCGCGCGCATACGCCGGCGCCACATACTGCGACAGCACCATCACATTCAGCTGCGGATAACGCTCGCGCAACTCGACCGCCGCCCGCAGGCCGTCATCGCTCATCTTTGGAGGCATGCGCACATCGGTTATCACTAAATCTGGCAGCTCGCCCGTGTCATCAAAACGGTCATCGATGTCCGCCACCAGGCCGTGGGCAGTGTCGACCATCGCAATCACTTCATGTCCACGCTTTTCGACGAGCCCCGCGACCCCCTCCCGCAGGAGTGCCGAGTCATCCGCAATGACAATTTTCATTTCTTCTCCGCACCTTTCATTTCCACGTTTTCCATTTCTCCAATACCTGATTCCCAGCGGTTCAACATCAAAGGAATTCTGGCTATTACCTGCGTTGGCCCACCTTCGGGAGAGTGCATGGTCATCGCACCGTCGAAAGTGGCTAGACGCTCTTTCATACCCCGCAAACCGCGCCCCAATTTTGCGCCGCCAGGGCCTTGGTCCGTAATTGAAATATTCAGTGTTTGATCCGAGGTGAGCAGCACAGAAACAGGAGCGTTCGGTGCATATTTCGCCGCATTAGTCAGCACTTCTGCACAGAAAAAATACGCCGCGGCGAGCACACTTTCTTCCAATTCAGGCAGGGGATAGGGAGTGTGCACAACAACGTGAGGGCCGTATCCTTCAGCAATCTCTTCAACAGCCGCTTGCAGACCGCGATCGCGCAACACCTGCGGGTGAATTCCGTGGACTGTTCGCCGCAAAGCACGTAATCCATCATCCAAATGGCCGCGAGTTTCCGCGAGAAGCTGCATTAGTTCCTCATTGTCAGTATTGGATGCTTCCAATTCTGCAAGTCCCAATTTCATTGAAGCCGCAACAATGTATTGCTGAGCTCCGTCGTGGAGGTCATTTTCAATGCGGCGACGTTCAATCTCGAAGGCTTCGGCAATTGTTCGTCGTGAAGCGGTAAGTTCGGCGATGCGAGCGGCGGCGGATTCCTCGTAGCTGCGTTTATGCGCTTTTTCGCGGCGGTTCGCGCCGATATATTTGCGGAAATAATCCTTCAGCTCCATAGTTTCCTATGGTACGAAAGCTCTGTCTGCGGAGGAATTAATTTCCGGCATAGTAGACCTAGCACTACCGCAAAAGGAAAGTGGGCACGGTGTTGAAATCGCCTCCGTGCGAGTGAAATGAGTGCCATGACAGACAACAACAGCCCAAGAAACGCACGACTTTGTATTCGTGACATCACTAAGTCCTACAATTCCGCTCCCGTTCTCACCGGCATTTCGCTGACCATTGAGCCCGGCGAAACCGTTGCAGTCATGGGACCGTCAGGTTCTGGTAAGTCCACGCTGCTGCACTGCATGTCCGGCGTGTTGCTGCCGGACGACGGCGACGTCATCTTCGGTGACACAAAGATCAATTCGCTTTCCGACGCCGACCGCTCCGCCCTCCGCCTGCACGACTTCGGCTTCGTTTTCCAAGATGGCCAGCTCCTTCCCGAGCTGACTGCCAGGGAAAACGTTGCTCTGCCAATGATTCTGCAGGGCAAGAAGCGCTCGAAGTCACTCGCGCTTGCCGACGATGTCCTCAACCGCCTGGGGCTCAAGGACCTCACGCGCCGTCGCCCAGGACAGATGTCCGGCGGTCAAGCACAACGTGTGGCAATTGCCCGCGCGATGGCCGGCGAGCCAGGTGTCATCTTCGCCGATGAGCCGACTGGCGCGCTGGACCAGTCCACAGGCCATGAGGTCATGCAGCAGCTCACCGCGTTGGTGGAGCAGACTGGCACGACATTGGTGATGGTCACGCACGATGTGAAGGTGGCCGACTGGTGTCGTCGACGTGTGGAGATCCGCGATGGCCTGATTCACGACGACCGCATGCTGGCAGGAGCGGAGGTTACAAAGTGAGCACCGTAACTGAAGCAACAAAACCCCAGAGAATTCCTACCGGCGCACTAGCGGACTTGAGCACGCGGCTGCAGCGCGCCGGGCGTGAATCCCATTCGGGAAACGGCTGGCTGTCCGCATTGTCCGTGGTGGCCATGACCGTGAGTACCTGGTTGGCGTTGGTCGTCGTCGGTGGCACGGCGATGTTTTACCGCCGTTGGCAGGCTGAGCCAAAGCTGCCGCCGAACCCAACACCCGAGGATTACATGAATCAAGGTCAGGGCGAGATGTACCTGCAGCTGGCACTCGTGGCCTGTGTTTTTGTGATTCCGGCAATGGTTTCGCTCGTGGCACAGTCGGCGGTGCTTGGCGCTGCAGGACGTGAGCAGCGATTGGCAACTCTGCGCTTGATTGGTCTGTCTAACGGGGCAGTTACGCGCATGGTGATTATCGAAACCCTCGTATTGGCAGCTGTAGGGCTTGTCGTGGGCACGTTGTTGTCGGTGGCCACTGCGCCATTCTGGGCGATAATCAAGTTCGACAATGACTACCTGGATACCTGGGACATGTTGCTGCCCTGGTGGGGCTACCCGCTGGTCTGGGTTGCCGTGGTGCTCCTCGCACTCTTTGCCGCTGTGGTCGGTTTGCGAAGGGTGATGATTTCACCACTCGGCGTTAGCCGCAAGGAAGTGCCCAAGTCGATGAAGGCTTGGCGCATGATTGTGGCCGTTGTTATCGGTGCGATCGTCCTATACGTGATTGCCAACTCCAATATCGCGGGTGGAACCGTCACTGCCACGCTTGGTGTCGCAGCGATGATGTACCTGATGGTCTGGGCAATTGGCCTGGTGGCGCCTTTCTTTATCCAGCTTGTTGCCCGCATCTCCAGCTTCTTCGGTACTTCAAGTGATTTTGTGGCGACGCGACGAGTCGCGACTAACGCTAAGGAATCGTGGCGTCGAGTAAGTTCCATGGCCTTCCTGTCTCTGCTGCTTGGCTACACAATGATGGTGCCTGGCGAAGACAAGATTGAAGAGGTTGCAGATGTCACATTCGCGCACGATATTGCAACCGGTGTGACTATCACTTTCGTAATCGGTTTCATTCTGTTGCTGGTGTCAACGCTTTTGACTCAGGCCTCAGCCGTCTATGAAGAGGCATCGCTGACAAAGGCGCTGGACTTCATCGGGACGCCAATCAGCTTCCACCGCACGGTCACTTTCAAGCAGACATTCTTTCCCATGCTTGCGACCAGCATCTTCGGCTTTGTTATGGGTGCGCTGTTGGGAGCCACCATGTTCGGCCCGATTGCGAACGAAATCACGTTTGGTCAACGCTCACTTGTTGTTGCGCTGGCGTACCTCGTGGGAGTTGTATCAGTTGGCGCTGTGACCTTGGCGGTTGATCCGCTTCGCCACAAGTTGCTGGGTCGACAGATTCGCCATAACGACTAGTTGCCATTAAAAGGGCAGTGGAGTGGCCGGGCAGTGGTGCTCGGTGCTCGGCCAGTTCCTTAGGGTTCAACTTGAGGATTAGAGCCTGTAACCAACTGTGGTTCATCTGATAACCAAGCATTCATCTCACAACCACGTAATTTCTACCTCTGACTTTTAGCCTGAGGGCATGCGTACCTACGTGCTTGATACCTCGGTCCTGCTGTCCGATCCCCACGCCACCAAGAAGTTCGATGAGCACCAAGTTGTGCTTCCGCTGGTCGTGGTGAGTGAGTTGGAGGCCAAGCGCCACCACCCAGAGCTGGGGTGGTTCGCCCGAGAAGCGCTCCGTTTCCTCGAAGAGCTGCGTTACCGCTACGGCCACCTGGACCGGCCTGTGCCCGCCAATGATCTTGGCGGGTTTATGCATATTGAGCTCAACCACTCCGATCCCTCCATCCTTCCCGCAGGCTTCCGCACCGCCGAAAACGATCACCGCATTCTCGCTTGCGCCCTTAATCTTCAGCACGATGGCCATGATGTCGTGCTGGTCACCAAAGACATTCCGCTTCGCGTCAAGGCTGGTGCGGTCGGCTTGCCTGCCGACGATTACCGCGCCCAGGACGTCGTTCTGACTGGGTACTCGGGAATGGTGGAAGTGGACGTCGACCCGGAGGAAATTGATCGTCTCTTCGCCAATGGGTTCCTTGAGCTCGAGCAGATCCAGGATCAGCCGCTGCACTGCGGCGTGCAGCTCAGCGCTGGTAGCCAGTCTGCGCTGGCACGGGTGAGCGCCCCGGGCGTCGTCAAGCTTGTGCGGGGCGATACGGAGGCGTTTGGCCTGAAGGGGCGGTCGGCGGAGCAGCGTGTGGCGCTTGACCTGCTGTTGGATGACTCGGTGGGGATTGTGTCCCTCGGCGGCCGAGCCGGTACGGGTAAGTCGGCGCTTGCGCTGTGCGCGGGACTGGAGTCGGTGCTGGAGCGCGGACTGCATCGCCGGATTGTGGTGTTCCGTCCGCTCTACGCGGTAGGTGGTCAGAACCTTGGCTACCTGCCAGGTAGTGAGGACGAAAAGATGAACCCGTGGGCGCAGGCTGTTTACGACACCCTGGAGGGATTGGTTTCAGACAACGTGATGGATGAGATTGCCTCGCGCGACATGCTGGAGGTACTGCCACTGACACACATTCGCGGTCGTAGCCTGCATGACAGCTTCGTGATTGTCGATGAGGCACAGTCGCTGGAGCGCAACGTACTGCTGACGGTGCTGTCGCGTCTTGGTAGCAATTCCCGAGTCATCCTTACGCACGATGTGGCGCAGCGTGACAACCTGCGCGTCGGCCGCCATGACGGCGTGCAGGCGGTGATTGAAAAACTCAAGGGCAACGAGCTTTTTGCACACATCACGCTGAAGCGCTCGGAGCGCTCGAAGATTGCGGAGCTCGTTACGGGACTACTCGATTAAGAGTAAGCTTGTGAGGCAGATACGTAGGAGCTGTTCCTGCGGTTACTTTCACTCGGATCGTTCGGCACGTACCTGCCGATGAAAGGTTTGTATTCACATGGCTACTGTGACTTTTGCTGATGCCACTCGCATTTACCCTGGTGCGACGAAGCCTTCTGTGGACAAGTTCAACTTGGAAATTGCCGATGGCGAGTTCCTGGTTCTGGTGGGCCCCTCCGGTTGTGGTAAGTCCACAACACTGCGCATGCTTGCCGGTCTGGAAGAGGTCAATGAGGGCAAGATTTTCATTGGAGATCGTGATGTGACCAATGTCTCGCCCAAGGATCGCGATATTGCGATGGTCTTCCAGAACTACGCCCTGTACCCGCATATGACGGTGCGCGAGAACATGGGCTTCGCGCTCAAGATTGCTGGTGTGGACAAGGACGAGATTGACCGTCGTGTCGAAGAAGCTGCGAAGACCCTGGATCTAACTCAGTTCCTGGATCGTAAGCCTAAGGCTCTATCCGGTGGTCAGCGTCAGCGTGTGGCAATGGGGCGTGCGATTGTGCGCAAGCCGCAGGTGTTCCTGATGGACGAGCCGTTGTCGAACCTGGACGCGAAGCTGCGTGTTCAAACCCGTACTCAGATTGCGGCCATGCAGCGTCGGATGGGTGTGACCACCATGTATGTCACCCACGACCAGACTGAGGCGCTGACCATGGGCGACCGCATCGCGGTCATTAACTTCGGTGTTCTGCAGCAGGTCGGTACCCCGCGGGAACTCTACGAAACCCCGGCAAACGAATTCGTCGCGGGCTTCATTGGCTCGCCTGCGATGAACCTGGGCACGTTCAACGTCTCTAATGGTTACGCCACGTTGGGTGAGGCCAAGATTAAGCTGCCGGAAGCCACACTTGCTGCAATCGTGCCGGAGGATCAGAACCAGATTATCGTGGGCTTCCGTCCGGAGGCATTCGACCTGGTCGAGGGGCCGGGCGATGACGTCATTCCGGTGCAGGTTAACTTGGTCGAGGAATTGGGCTCCGATGCATTCATGTATGGAGACCTCGTCGGTGGCGGAGCACTGAGCTCCGGATCTTCCTCTAACCCGGACGAAGAGGAACACGGTCAGGTGGTTATTCGTACCGCCCCGCGCACCGCGCCGAAGTTGGGCTCGGTAGTTTACGGCAAGATTCGTCCGGGCATGCTGCACCTGTTCTCGAAGTCGACTGGTATGCGCCTTCCGGCCTAAACTCTTTCGTTTAGATGAAATGAGTAGCTGGTAGGGCAGTGGGACAGTAAGACAGTTTTAGGAGCCACCGTGTCGGAAACTATGAAAATAGCCGCGACAACGGTGGCTTCAAAGCTTTTGCGCCTTCCTTGGCATATACCTCTGGAACAGTGGCCAGACGATTTGTTGGCCGCCCTACCTCAGGGAATTTCGCGGCACATTGTTCGATTCGTCAACTTGGATGACCGCGTCATTGCAGTGAAAGAAATTGGTGAGTTCACTGCTCATCATGAGTATCGAATGCTGCGTGACCTGGTCAGGCTCGGTGCTCCATCGGTTCGCCCGCTCGCGGTCATTACTGGCCGCAAGGATCCAGATGGCGAACCGTTAACTGCGGCACTCGTCACAGAACATCTCGAGTATTCGCTGCCGTATCGTGCAGTTTTTTCTCAACAGGTCACCCGCGAAACTGTGGTCCGCCTGATTGACTCGCTGGTAGTCCTGCTAGTTCGGTTACATCTCCTTGGTTTTTACTGGGGCGACGTGTCGCTGTCGAACACGTTGTTTCGTCGTGACGCAGACGCTTTCTCCGCCTACCTTGTCGACGCGGAAACGGGAGATTTGCAAGGCACACTCTCAGATTCCCGCAGGCTTTACGACGTTGACGTTGCCCATACCAACATCATCGGAGAGCTCATGGATCTGCAGGCCGGCGGATTCCTCGATCCTGAGTTGGACGTAATTGCGGTGGGTAGGCGCATTATTGAGCGTTATGAGGACCTGTGGCAAGAGCTGACGGGGGAAGAATCTATTGGTGTTGAGGAGCCTTGGCTTGTCGATGAGCGGATTCGCAGGCTCAACGACCTCGGTTTCGATGTTGGCGAGCTGAAAGTCACCAGTGATGGTGGCCGCGTTGTGTTCCGACCACGAGTGGTTGACGCAGGGCATCACCATAGGCAGTTAATGCGACTGACGGGGTTGGATGTTCAAGAACGGCAAGCGAGGCGGATGCTCAATAGTATGCAGACCTTTCGGTTGGCGGAAGGTCTTGAAGGGGTTCCGCTAGAGCAGGTTGCGCACCGATGGCTGCGTGAAGTTTTCGAGGCCACAATCCTGGCTGTGCCCGAGGGGCTGCGTGGAAGGCTGCAGGATGCGCAGGTTTTCCACGAGGTCTTGGAGCATCGCTGGTACATGGCAGAAAAACGCCGTGCGGATGTGCCGCTTCAAGAAGCGGTGCAGAGCTACGTAGACCGAGTGTTGCCCGGGCATCGCGACGAGTCCGTATATCTTCCGGCGAGCGATGAGGTCGAGTAGCTCTCTAGAAGCAGACTGTCGAGCGTACGATTATTTCAAAAGTGACAAGTAAACGACTCGCCAGGATATTATAAAAATATACATTCACGCCAAACAGGGGTGCTTTTGGTGGTCGGGTGGTTGTCGGGTCTGCGTGTGATTGTCGCGGCCAGGTGCTTACTTTGGTGCCGGTAGGCGGCTCTGTTCAGCGAAAACAGCTCGAAAACAGCTCAAATTCTAGGTGTGCTTTCGAGAGCTTTTGCTATTTTTCTCCTTTGCATTTGTTCACAGCTGGCTGAAGGCCAACCTAAATTGGTTTTGGTCAAGTAAGATTTTGGTGAGACCGAATACCCGCGTGGGTGGCGTCGAAGTTCGCATGAAAGGCTACTTCTAGCCGCAGGGCGGGATAATCCAATTAGGCCACGGCTGCTGGCAAATATTCGTCCGAATTGCTCGGAGGATGCCATTGAAGTGGCCTTTCTTCTCAAGGGAGAAAATATAGTGAAGAACTTCAAGCGCCTTTCAGCTCTGTGTGCAGCAGGCCTGATGGCAACCGCTGGTTTGGTTGCGTGCTCGAGTGATGATGCGGTTGCAGATGGTGGTGTCTACTTCCTTAACTTCAAGCCGGAGCAGGATGCCGCATATCAGAAGATTGCGAAGGCATACACTGACAAGACTGGTGTCCAGGTCAAGGTCGTTACTGCTGCTTCGAATTCCTATGAGCAAACTCTGAAGGCCGAGATTGGTAAAAAGGACGCGCCAACACTGTTCCAAGTCAATGGTCCGGCGGGCCTGCGTACTTGGCAGGAATACATGGCAGACATGTCTGACACTGAGATCGCACAAAACCTCAACGAGGGCATCGAGCCGCTGAAGGGCGAGGACGGCAAGGTATACGGCGTCCCGTTTGCAGTCGAGGGGTTTGGCCTGATCTATAACGAAGAGATCATGGACAAGTACTTCGCGCTGCCCGATGCCAAGGCCAAGAGCATCGACGAGATTAAGGCCTTCGGAAAGCTGAAGGAAGTTGCTGAGGACATGCAGGCCAAGAAGGACAAGCTGGGGATTTCCGGCACCTTCGCTTCCACCTCGCTTGCATCCGGTGAGGATTGGCGCTGGCAGACACACTTGGCCAACGGACCGGTTCATTATGAATTCGAGGACCTTGGCACCAAGGAAACCGCTGATGTGAAGTTCAAGTACAACAAGGAGTTCAAGAACCTCTTTGATCTGTACCTGAATAACTCCACTGTCGAAAAGACTCTGGCCCCGTCGAAGGCTGTGTCCGACTCGATGGCGGAATTCGCCCAGGGCAAGGCCGCTATGGTTCAGAATGGCAACTGGGCATGGTCCCAGATCAACGATGTCTCCGGCAACGTGGTCAAGCAGGACAAGATTAAGTTCATGCCTATGTACATGGGCCTGAAGGACGAGGATAAGACCGGCATCTCGGTTGGTACTGAGAACTACCTGACGGTCAACTCCAAGGCTTCGGAGGCTTCCCAAAAGGCAACGAAGGACTTCGTCAATTGGCTGTTCAACACCGATGAGGGCAAGAAGTACGTCGTCGAGGATCTCGGATTCATCGCTCCGTTCCAGAACTTCACTGAAGCCGACACTCCGAATGACCCGCTGGCCAAGGAAGTGGCCGCAGCAATTGAGAACGAGGACCTGACCACCATCCCGTGGGACTTCCAGTACTTCCCGTCGCAGCAGTTCAAGGATGATTTTGGCGCAGCGCTGGCGCAGTACGCTTCCGGAAAGATGCCGTGGGACAAGGTTGTCGAGACTTTCGCCGACAGCTGGAATGCGGAATCTCCGAACAATTAAATACCAGCAAATCAATGGTGATCCATTCCATCGGTGAGTGTGAAGCGAAAGCTTCTCGCGCATGAACAACCGACGGAATGAGTTCATCCAATGGCAAGGCGGAGCTCGGGGCTCGGTGACCTGTTAAACCGGTCTCGAGGCACCGGGCTCCGCCTTTAGCTTTAGGAGCGGTGTTGTAGATGCAAGCAACATTGAAAGAGTATTTCCCAATTTTCGTGCTACCCACGCTGATTGCCTTTGCAATCGCGTTCCTGGTGCCGTTCGTTATCGGTTTCTTCCTATCATTTACTGACTTCACAACCATCACTAATGCGCAGTGGGTTGGTATCGAGAACTACCAGAAGGCCTTTAGTGAGCGCGAGGGCTTCGTCGCCTCCTTCGGATTCACTCTCATGGTGGTTGTTGTTTCCATCATTACTGTGAACTTGTTCGCGTTCTGGATCGCATGGATTCTGACGCGCAAGCTGAAGGGCACGAACTTCTTCCGCACAGTCTTCTTCATGCCGAACCTTATCGGTGGCATCGTGCTCGGTTATACCTGGCAGTCGATGATTAACGCCGTGCTGGCATCGTACGGTACGACGATTGTGTCCGACTGGAAGTTCGGTTACGCCGGTCTGATCATCCTCATCAACTGGCAGCTGGTCGGTTACATGATGATTATCTATATTGCCGGTCTGCAGAATGTCCCACCGGAGCTCATCGAAGCTGCGGAGATTGATGGCGCCGGACGCTGGGAGATTCTGCGGCACGTTACTATCCCGATGGTCATGCCATCGATTACCATTTGCCTCTTCTTGACTCTGTCGAACACTTTCAAACTCTTCGATCAAAACTTGGCCCTGACCAATGGTGCGCCGGGTTCAGAGACAGAAATGGTTGCTCTGAACATCGTCAACACCATGTTCAACCGAATTGGTGTGGAGGGCGTTGGTCAAGCCAAGGCAGTAATATTCGTCGTCGTGGTCGTAGCGATCGCGATGCTGCAGCTGCGTGCTACTCGCAGCAAGGAAGTGGAGGCATAAATGTCTGTCGACGCTGCAATGACCACTGAAACGGCCACCAAGCTCCCCAAGGCCAAGCCCGCTAAGCAGGACGAGGCCAAGGTGGGAGGCGTATCTAAGGTCATCATCTACGCGATTCTGGTGTTTTTGACCGTCGTGTTCTTGGGGCCAATCGCGTTCATTATCTTCAACTCGTTCAAGTCCAAGTTCGCAATTTCAGATAACCCCTTCCAGCTGCCACTAGGTGACATGTGGGTCGGGTTCGAAAACTACGCCGTCGGCCTGATGAAGGAGGGCTTCGGCTGGGCGATCGTGTGGTCCTTTGTCATCACGATCCTCTCGGTTATTGCGATTGTGTTCTTCTCTGCGATGACGGCTTACTACATCACGCGAGTGAAGACGTGGTGGACCTCGCTGCTGTATTACCTGTTTGTGTTCTCGATGGTCATCCCGTTCCAGATGGTGATGTTCCCGACCGTCAAGATCGCCGACATGCTGCATTTGAACAACCCAATCGGCATCGTGGTTCTCTACTTGGGCTTTGGCTCCGGCTTGTCGGTCTTCATGTTTGCCGGCTTCATCAAGTCCATCCCGATTGACATCGAGGAAGCCGCGATGATTGATGGCGCATCTCCGATGCAGAACTACTTCCGCATCGTTTTGCCCATGCTCAAGCCGACTGCAGTGACTGTCGCCATTCTGAACGCTATGTGGGTATGGAACGACTACCTGCTGCCGTACCTGGTCATTGGCCTGTCTACTAAGTACAAGACCATCCCGGTTGTCGTGCAGAGCTTCGTTGGCTCCAACGGTAACCGTGACCTTGGCGCGATGATGGCAATGCTGGTGCTCGCAATCATTCCGATTGTGATTTTCTACGTCGCCACCCAGAAGCACATTATCGAGGGTGTTGCTGCGGGTGCCGTTAAGGGATAGCTGCCTAAGCGTTAGCGCATAGGACGCCAAGCACCGCGTTTTACGAAAGCGAAAGCCTCAACCGCGTAGGTTGAGGCTTTCGTCTGTTAATCAGCCTTTATTAGGATATGAACCCGTGGATAGATTTTTCAGCACCGATACAAAGTTCTACGCAGCCTGGTCGCTGTTAGCAGACCTTGTAATCATCAACCTGCTGATGATCGTCGCATCCATCCCGATAGTCACTGCAGGCGCCGCAACTCGCGCTGGGGTAGTGGTCGCTCGCGACATGGTCCGTGACGAAGGCTCAAGGCCCGTACGGCGCTTCTTGCGCGCACTGTTGGACAATTGGCGCACACCAACCGTGTGGTGGCTATTCACCTTGGTTCTCGCCAGTGGCATTGGCTATGAGTTTTACGTTATCTCCCGCGCGGACCTCGGCACTGTCGGCCTGATCTTCGCCGCAGGAGTTACCTCCGGGGCGCTAATCCTGCTGGGAATTACCGCGTGGGTCTACTCGCTGTGCTCGCTTTCCGACGGTCAGTCGTCGCTACGCCGAACCCTGGCAACGGCCACCAGCATGACCGTCAAAAACCTGCCGCGGACTGCGCTCGCAGTTTTGGCGCTTCTCATCGTGCCCGCGGCCATATTCTTTTTCCCGGCGAAAATCTACGCGATTGCTACCTATGTCTTCCTCATCGGGTACGCGTTGAGTTGGTACTTGGTGATGCTGGCGCTTGAGCCCGTTCTGCCAGACAATGCTGGGTAGGTTTTCCCACTGGCCCCACTGGCTCCACTGGCCCGACTGGCACTGACTTAATCGGCGCCAGCTCGCGCACCAAGTCGTTGACGACCCTTAGCCCTCGTACTCTTTCACAGAGGGAAAATCCTCCGCCTCGACCATCTCCAGCAGTTTTTCGCGGCGCACAAAAGCGGAGCATGCGCCGACGGCCTGTACGGCTGCCGCACCTGCTGCGGTGGCCAGGGGGACGGCGTCGTAAAGCGAGGTGCCCTTAGCCAGTTCCGCGGTAAGCGTGCCGACGAACGCATCACCGGAGCCAGTGCCGTCGACAATCTTCTCCTCTGGCAGCTTAAGCGCGGGGTGCTCGTAGATTGTCGGCTCGTCGTCGAGACCGTCGGAGTGCTGTGCGAAGAGACAGCCGTGGTCGCCCCGGAGCATGACGACACTGGGGCAGTACTGCAGAAGTGCCTCGAGCTGTGCGCGGTAGTCGGTAGCGCGGATGCCCTCGGCGATGTCCAGGCGACGGATTGTTTCCCAGGCGCCCTTCATGTTGACGATCAGCGGATCTGCATGGTCAATCAGCGCAGGTGTAACGGTTACGACCGGATTGAGGTTCAGTACCAGACGCGCGCTGTACATGGATGCGACGGACGCGATGGCCTCAGTTGCTTCCGGAAGTAGCTCGCCTTGCGCGAGCACGACATCCGCTGATGCGAACTCGTCGACGAAATCGGTGGGGTCGGTTAGCGCATCGGCACCGCGCTGGACAAAAATCACCGGGCGACCCTTGCGGTTCGTTGCGACGAAAGCGCTGCCGGTCGGCAAATCCCAGGAAGTCTGAATGGAGTGGACATCTACGCCGTGTGCGTTGAGTTCCTCGACCACGAAATCCGCTGCGCGGTCCTCGCCAACAGTTCCGGCCATAATCGCACGGACACCGTCATAAGCGATAGCAACGGCCTGGTTGGCGCCCTTGCCGCCCAGCATATTCGTGCCGTCATCAACGATGAGCGTGCCACCTTCTGCGGGTACGCTATCGACCTGTACCAGGGTATCTAGGTGGATAGATCCACATACAACAACTGTTGGATTCTCATTCAGGTCAGGAATCGGCTGCATAAAAATATAGGATAGTCGGGAATTCAAATCCGTGTTGGCGGCCCGAGTTTACAGCCGTCAGAGCCTGCGAATCGATGCCCTACAATCGATGGCTATGGCAAAACTGTACTTCCGCTACGGAACCATGAACAGCGGAAAATCCATCGAGGTCCTCCGCGTCGCCCACAACTACCGCGAGCGCGACATGCGACCGTTGATCGCCAAGCCGGCCGTGGATACTTTGGCTGACGGTGATGTGCACTCCCGCATCGGAATCGCGGAACGCGCGCACCTCATCCACGATGGCGATGACCTTTCCTCGCTTGCCGACGGCTACGATTGCCTGATTATCGATGAGGCACAGTTTCTTACCCCTGACCAGGTCGATCAGTTGCTGGGAATTACCCTTCGCGGTACTCCGGTGCTCTGCTACGGTCTGCGTACCGACTTTCGCACGCATGCCTTCCCAGGCTCCCAGCGCTTGCTCGAAGTTGCCCACACCATTGAGGAAATTAAGACTATTTGCACCTGTGGGCAGAAGGCCATCTTTACTGCACGGTTGAATCCGGACGGCAGCATTATCCTCGACGGCGAAACCGTGGAAATTGAGGCACTCGAAGCGCCGAAGTACATCTCCCTATGCGCCAGCTGCTACAACCGGATGTCGGGGAAGTGGGCGTGAGTAGAGCCCGGAGTTTTTAGTGCCCCCAGCAGGGCTCGAACCTGCGACAAAAGGATTATGAGTCCTCTGCTCTAACCGACTGAGCTATAGGGGCAAGGATTGGGCACTATGAAGTGACAATTAAGCACTATGAACCAATGTCCAAAACCTCATAGCATCATAGCAATCTGCCACCGTGCGGTGATAAAAGCCCTATACCCAGCGGGTTCGGCTGCGATTGCACAGTTTCAATGAAGCAAAGTATTTCCGTGCCAACGAAGGCAATCCCTGTGCTCAACGAAGCTGATCTTTCCGCAAAGTTACGACTTTCGGTTGATGAATCAGTGCTTGGACACTTCTAGCATTAGTCCTATGAGTACAAAACCTTCCTTGAGCAGCGCCGACGTCTCAGCCGACGCACAAACCGGTGCCACAGCGAAAGCGAAGGGCACCCCCGTCATGGCAATCGCCAACGAGGATCAGATTGCTGAGTTCGGGGCCTCGCCACAGCGGTGGTGGGGGTTGCTCGTGCTCGCGGTTGGCCTCGGCATGATCGTCCTGGATGGAACCATCGTCGGTGTTTCATTGCCGACCATCATTTCGGAGCTGGGCCTTGACATCGTGGGCGCGCAGTGGATTACCACGATCTACTCGGTCGTTTTCGCCGCACTACTCCTGACCTCTGGCCGCGCTGGCGACCGCTTCGGCCGTCGAACGCTTTTCCTCGTCGGTCTGGTCATCTTCACGGTCGGCTCCGTCGTGGCCGCGCTTTCCACCTCATTGGCCCCGTTGGTCATAGCCCGCGTCATTCAAGGCATTGGTGGTGCGTGCATTCTGCCGTCGACATTGTCCAGTGTGAATGCACTATTCCGTGATAAAGATCGTGCCACCGCATTCGGCATCTGGGGTGCGGTCATGTCTGGTGCTGCAGCAGTCGGCCCACTCCTGGGTGGCGTGCTTACGCAGTTTGCTGGTTGGGAAGCTATCTTCTGGGTCAACGTGCCCATCGCCGTCGTGCTTTTCGTCCTTGCGCTGCGTTGGGTGCCGAACACCGCAGGCGATACCAATGGCGCGGGTGGCTTCGATGTCCTTGGCCTGGTGTTGTCTGGAATTGGCTTTGGTGCCGTGGTCTTCGGCATCATTCAAGGCGCCAAGATAGGGTTTGCTTTTCCCTCCGCACCCGTCGTCACGCTCTTGGTTGGTGCGGTGGTGCTTGTCGCTTTCGTGCTGTGGGAAAACAGTCGTCGGAAGAACGCGGATCCTGCGCTGTTGGACGTGTCGATGTTCTCCTACGCCACGTTCAGCTGGGGGAATACCACGGCGATGCTTGTCGCGGTGGGTGAGTTCGCGCTGGTCTTCGTGCTGCCGCTCTACCTGGTGTCGGCGATTGGCTTATCGACGATCGCAACCGGCCTGGTCCTGGCAGCAATGGCTCTCGGTGCGTTCTTCGCAGGTGCCATGGCGCGTCATCTGGCAGCTCGGATTACCCCGGCCGGTGTGGTGATTGTGGGCCTTGGTCTCGAGGTCTTTGGTTCGCTGCAGTTGGCGGCCGAAGAGCGCGTTGACCTGCCGCTGTGGCTGGTTGTGTTTGCATTGATTGTCTACGGTCTGGGTCTTGGCCTGGCATCGGCACAGTTGACCTCGCTGGTGCTTGGCGATATTCCGGTGCGGCTGTCGGGGCAGGCATCGGCAACGCAGTCGACAATTCGGCAGATTGGTTCGGCACTCGGTGCAGCACTCGGTGGCATGGCGCTGACGATTGGGTTGGATCGTGAGATTGCGAAGCTGTCGCCGGGCCTGGAGCAGATGGGGCAGGGGCTGAAGGATTCCGCTGGCTCGATGCTGATTGGTCTGCGTGCGCAGGGTGCTCCCGACGGTGTGTTGGTGCCGCTGACAAATGCGTTTGCACATGCCACGCAGTTTGCGCTGTATTCCGCTGTCGGCGCGTTGACTATTGGCTTCCTCTGCTCGCTGAAGGTACTGCAGTTGCGCAGGCAGGCTGAGAAATCGAATTAGCGATGTGGAATATTCGGGTGAGGGGCCGTGTTGGAAATTGGTGTCACAACATCAATCGTGGCAGTCTTATCGTTTGTCTCTTAACCGGACTTGCTAGATAGAAATGACCAACATGAAAATGCTCACAAAGCGGCGTTGGCTCGATTACGGCCGAATCTCCACTTCCTCCTGTCGCTAAACACTTCGGGGCTTCCGCCTCGCTGCGCCTGTCTCTTCGAGGCTGAGCTCAGCGGCCCCGGACCCCGTCGCGCGCATTTGTCAGACGGCATAAGGCGCGGCACAAGTGTTTTCAGAGAAATAAAACTCCAGGAGGAAAAGTGAATAAATTTAAATGGGCGACCGGCTTCGGTGCCCAAGTTGTCTATGGCCTGATTATTGGTCTCATTTTGGGCTTCATGGCCCGCAGTACTGGCGATGACTCCTCGCTGCGCACAGCGCTCGACGAGGTCGGCAGTACCTACGTCACGCTGTTGAAGCTGCTCATCCCGCCGCTGGTGGTCACCGCGGTCGTGGTGTCGATTGCCAACCTGCGCCAGGTCGCAGGCGCAGCCAAGCTGGCTGTTTCGACACTGATTTGGTTTGCCATTACGTCCTTTGTATCGGTGGTCATCGCCATCGTGCTGGGCTTGGTCATCAAACCGGGCGTTAACTCTGGTGTGGATGCCTCGGCGGCGCAAGAGCCGAGTTCCGTGGGCTCCTGGTGGGGATTCCTGCAGAGCATTGTCCCGCAGAACTTTCTCGGCCTTGGCGTGAAGATCAGCGAATCTGACGGTGCTGTATCCGGATCGCTGAACTTCAACGTCCTGCAGCTGCTGGTCATCGCGATTGTCTTCGGTGTCGCCGCAGTGAAGGTTGGCCCGAAGGCTGAGCCATTCATCGAGTTTTCCGGCTCTCTTTTGACCATCGTGCAGAAGGTGCTGTGGTGGGTCATCCGCCTGGCACCAATTGGTACCGCGGCTCTGATCGGCCACGCTGTCGCTGAGTACGGTTGGGAAGCACTCGGCAGCCTGGGCAAGTTCGCCATTGCCATCTACATTGGTCTGTTCCTGGTCATCGCAGTTGTGTACCCAGTTGTGCTGAAGATTCATGGCATTAGCCCAATTGACTTCTTCCGTCGCGTCTGGCCAGTGACCTCGCTCGGCTTCTTCACCCGTTCGTCTATGGGCGTCATGCCGGTCACTGAGCGCGTTGTTTCCCGTCGTTTGGCAGTACCGGATGAGTACGCCTCCTTCGCCGTGCCGCTGGGCGCCACCACGAAGATGGATGGTTGCGCCGCCATTTACCCGGCTATCGCGGCTATCTTCGTCTCGCAGTTCTACGGTGTGCCGTTGGACTTCACGGACTACCTGCTCATCATCTTCGTCTCCGTCATCGGTTCGGCAGCAACTGCTGGCACCACCGGCGCTACTGTCATGCTGACCCTGACTCTGTCGACCCTTGGCCTGCCACTCGCCGGCGTCGGTCTCCTGCTGGCTGTCGAGCCGATCGTGGATATGGGCCGCACTGCGGTGAACGTCACCGGTCAGGCTGTGGTCCCGTTGGTCGTCGCAAAGCGTGCGGGAATCTGGGACAAGGACGAGTGGGACGCCAGCGCCAACGCCGACCTGTCGCCAGCCGACGAGTCGGACGACGAGTCTGCAGACGCGCCTGCTGAGAAGTCCGAGTCCGCCGAAAAGTCCGAGTCCGCCACGCTTGCGTAGTCTTGAGAACATGACTTCTTGGAAGCCCTCTGTTCTTGCGCAAGTTGATCAGTGGCCAGTTGACATGGTCGCGGCTGCCGTGCGTGCCGACGATGGCAGTTGGCACACCCACGGTGATAGCGGTCGCGTGTTTGAGCTCGCCAGCGTGACCAAGTTACTGGCCGCTGTGGGCATGCTTGTGGCCGTCGAAGAGGGCGCGGTGGAGCTCGACCAAGAGCTCACGCCACCCGGTCACGGCGCGACTGTGCGTCACCTTCTGGCGCACGCCGGCGGGGTGAGGTTTGCCAGCCGTGAGCTGGAAAAAGAACCAGGGGAGCGGCGCATTTACTCCTCCGCGGGCTTTGACATCATCGCCGATGCCATCGCTGCGGAGGCAGACATGCCGTTTAGTGAATACCTGCGCCAGGCCGTGTTTGAGCCGCTGGGGATGTCAGATTCCGTGCTGGATGGCTCGGCAGGGCATGGCGCGCGTAGCAGTGTCGCTAATCTCATGGTCTTCGTCGATGAGATCTTCACCCCGACTTTCCTGCACCCAGGTACCGTCTCCGAAGCGTTGACCGTGCAGTTCCCGGGCCTGAATGGTGTCGTGCCGGGCTATGGAATGCAACGTCCGGCCGATTGGGGCCTGGGCTTTGAGATTTTCGGGCACCCCGATTCCAAGCAGGGGCTGTGGTTTGGCGCCTCGATGCCCAAGGATGTCGCAGGCCACTTCGGGCAGGCGGGCACGTTCCTGTGGCTTCATCGTCCAACCGGGCGGGCGGCAATCGCCTTGACCGACCGAGCTTTCGGCGAATGGGCCAAGCCGCTGTGGACTGACTTCAACGACGAACTATGGCGTGAACTGGAAGAACACGCTAAAGGTTAAGGGGATATGAGCTAAGTCGGCGTCGGCTGCGGCGCCGATTTTTCGTCTCAGCGCTAAATCACATCTGGGGGATTAAGGACAACTTGAGGGTTGCCAGCAGCCGTCTCGGAAATAACAATCATAAACACGTGCAACGCAAACCTCAGAAGTGTTGTTTTACCGCAGTGCTTTTTCTGCAGTGTGGCAAGTGTCGTTGGATGAGTTCGTAGGGGAAGACGAATCTCGTCTTACACCAATTGACCGCAACTTTTCCGAGGACCTTCGTCTATGCGCACCCAACTTTCAGGCGTCCTGTGGATTCACAGCATGCCAGGGCCGCTGCAACCACACATCACGTGGGCGCTGGCCCGACTCAGCATGCCCGATGGCACTAAGCCAGGCCGGGATATTTGGCGTGCGACCGACCAGGATGCCACTTTGTGCGCCGAGGTGCCTTTCACTGCAAGTGCTGACACCATCGCCACACTGGTGGACAACCTGGCTAGGTGGCCGCGCCTCTATTTCGAGCTGGCGCAAGACCCAGCCGTGGATGATGACGGCTACGCCATCGATGGCATGCGCTACTGTCATACTCCGCAGCTGGGGACTTTCGCCGGACAGACCGATGCCGCCGGAAACATCGTGGTCAACGAAGATGCGCTGCGTTCCATCATGGCACGCGGCGGCGACATCGAAGGAACCCTCGACGCGGCCATCGGCGGGCCGTGGGACCGCGTGCTAGAGCCGATGCGCATGATGACGGCAGGCTACGCCCCCGAAGAGTGCTTTACGACGTCCACCCCTGCCGGACCCGACAGTGCCAGCGGCAACTCGACCGCTGGCAACGCAGACCTCGGTGGGGTAGAGGCAGCTAACGTGCTGCAGCTCTACCCGCGCCGGGCGGCGATGTAGTCAACTACATCGCCAAGGGTCTTAAACGAGGAAATGTCCTCGTCCTCAATGCGGACTCCCAGCTCTTCCTCACAGCGGACAGCCAACTCTACGACGCTCAAGCGGTCAAAGCCGTAGTCGGTCAGCGAAGTGGAGAGCTCTAGGGACTCCACCTCGTCGTTAGCCATCTTTTTGACGATTGCCGCGACCTCGCCGTGAAGACCTGCGGGCAGGTCAGCGTCGGCGGAACCCTTCTTCGAGCCCGCGTTCGCTGCATTGGGTGAGGCATCGTCAGCGTCACCGGCGCCGGTGACCTGTGTGCCCAGTAGGGCGCTGAGCTGATCTCCAAGGCTAGAGGTCATTATTCAGCGTCCTGAGTGGTTGCGGTTGGATCGGTAATCTGCAGCTCTTCAGCTGCTTCCTGGGCGACACTCTTGTCGAGCTTGCCAGCGCGTGCCAGTGCGGCCAGGGCCGCAACAGCGACTGACTCGCCGTCGGAGTTGAAGTAGCGGCGAGCGGCCGGACGGGTATCCGAGAAGCCGTAGCCATCGGTGCCGAGGACGGTGTAGTCACCTGGAACCCACTTGCGAATCTGCTCCGGGACCGCACGCTGGAAGTCAGTCACTGCGATGAATGGCCCATCGGTGTCGGACAGCTGGCGGGTTACGAAGGCGGCTTCGACCTCTTCAGCCGGGTTGTGCAGACGCTCAGTGTCACGCTCGTGTCCATCGCGAGCCAGCTCATTCCACGAAGTCACCGAGTAAATCGAGGAAGCCACACCGTAGTCTTCCAGGATGTCCGCGGCGCGCAGCGCCTCCTGCATGCCAATGCCGGAAGCCAGCAGGTTGACATGCTTGTCGCCCTCAGCCTTGCGGAAGCGGTAGATACCGCCAAGCAGCCCTTCGACATCGAGGTCTTCCGGGACAGCCGGCTGCGAAGTCGGCTCATTGTAGATAGTCAGGTAGTAAATGACATCTTCGCCGCGCTCCGGACCATACATGCGGTCGATACCGTCGCAGACGATGTAAGCAATCTCGTAGCCGAATGCTGGGTCGTAGGAGACCACGGACGGGTTCGTAGCTGCCAGCAGCTGGGAGTGACCGTCCATGTGCTGCAGGCCTTCACCTGTCAGCGTCGTGCGACCGGCGGTAGCGCCGAGTAGGAAGCCGCGGGACATTTGGTCACCGGCAGCCCAGATGGAGTCAGCCGTGCGCTGGAAACCGAACATCGAGTAGAAGATGTAGAGCGGAATCATGGCCACGCCATGGGTGGCGTACGCCGAGCCGACAGCGGTAAACGACCCCACAGAGCCCGCCTCGGAAATGCCCTCGTGCAGAATCTGACCGTCCTTCGCTTCCTTGTAGGACAGCATCAGTTCATGGTCGACCGGAGTGTAGTTCTGGCCGTGCGGGTTGTAGATCTTCAGCGTCGGGAACCAGGAGTCCATGCCGAAGGTGCGGGCCTCATCAGGGATGATAGGCACGAAGCGGTCCTTGAGATCCTTATCGCGCATCAGGTCCCTGAAAACACGCACCGTCGCCATAGTGGTGGCAACCTTTTGCTTACCTGATCCCTTGAGGAGGTTTTTCAGGGTTTCCGGCTTTGGCGTTGTCAGTGGTTCGTAGCTAGTGCGACGCTCCGGCACGAAACCGCCGAGTTCCTTGCGGCGCTCCAGCATGTACTGCACTTCCTCGGACTCTGGGCCCGGGTTGTAGTACGGCGGCAGGTAGGGATCCTTCTCCAGCTCCTCGTCGGAGATCGGAATGCGCTGGTTATCGCGGAAAAGCTTCAGATCATCGAGCGTCAGCTTCTTCATCTGGTGGGTCGCGTTGCGGCCCTCGAAGTTATGGCCGAGGCCATAGCCCTTAACCGTGTGCGCCAGAATGACGGTCGGCTGGTCCTTGGTCTCCAAGGCCTTCTTGTAGGCAGCGTAAATCTTGCGGTAGTCGTGGCCACCGCGACGGAGGTTCCAAATCTCCTCGTCGGTCATGTCCTCGACCAGCTTGGCAGTGCGCGGGTCACGGCCGAAGAAGTGCTCGCGCACCCAAGCGCCGTCGTTAGCCTTCAGCGTCTGGTAATCGCCATCGCAGAACTTATTCATCAGGTCGACTAGTGCGCCGTCCTTGTCCTTAGCGAAGAGCTCGTCCCACTCGCGGCCCCAAACGACCTTGATGACATTCCAACCAGCGCCGCGGAAGAACGACTCCAGCTCCTGGATGATGCTGGTGTTGCCGCGCACCGGACCGTCGAGGCGTTGCAGGTTACAGTTAATGACGAATGTCAGGTTATCCAGGTTGTTCAGCGCCGCATGCTGAATGGCGCCACGAGATTCCGGCTCGTCCATTTCGCCGTCACCGAGGAAGGCCCAAACGTGCTGCTGTGAGGTGTCCTTGATGCCGCGGTCATGCAGGTAGCGGTTGAAGCGTGCCTGGTAGATGGCGTTGAGCGGACCAAGGCCCATGGACACCGTCGGGAACTCCCAGAATTCTGGCATGCCATGCGGGTGCGGGTAGGAGGGAAGGCCATTGCCCTCGCCGAGGGAGACTTCCTGACGGAAACCGTCGAGGTCCTCTTCGGTCAGACGCCCCTCTAGGAATGCGCGGGCGTACATACCCGGCGAAGCGTGGCCCTGGAAGAAGACGTGGTCACCGCCGCCTGGGTGGTCTTTGCCGCGGAAGAAGTGGTTAAAGCCGACCTCGTAAAGCGGTGCGGCGCCCGCATAGGTGGAGATATGTCCGCCCACGCCGATACCCGGACGCTGTGCGCGATGGACCATAATTGCCGCATTCCAGCGAATCCACTTGCGGTAGCGGCGCTCAATGTCCTCATCGCCTGGGAATTCTGGCTCCATCTCAGTTGGGATGGTGTTGACGAGGTCTGTCGAGGTCAGCGGCGGTAGAGCCACGCGCTTTGCCGTGGCACGTTCCAGCAGGCGCAGCATGAGGAAACGTGCGCGCTCCGGACCTGCCTCTTCTAACAGTCCGTCGAGAGACTCAAGCCACTCCTTGGTCTCTTCAGGATCTGCATCCGTGAGATAGGAGGCGACCCCATCACGGATAAGGGCAAAGTTTGACTCATCAGAGTGGGCTTGTGGCGTACCCGACGAGGTATCGGACATTGTGAGCTCCTTTCAGTCCCTGAAGGAAAGGCAAAGGTTATTTTTCTCCACTCTACGTCTGAATCGTTTGTTGTGCCCCTAGCCGTTTCTTGCACACGCTTTCACCGAACAATCCGGTCGGCTTTACGACGAACATTGCGAAGAACACTGCGAAAACTGCACCTTTTTGGGGAAATTCTTATTTTGCAGCTGTGAAAAATGTATTTGAGCGGTAAAATTTCTCCACATAGTTCGAAAAATCGAGCTGAATATTTTTTCTAGAGGAGGAAAAGGGAAGTGGTCAACGCCACAGGCGCTGCTCATGAATATGCGAGCAGGCTCGGCATCAAGGAAGGTCAGCTAGTCCAGGAGGTTGGCTGGGATACGGACTGTGACTCAGCAATCAGTGAGTCGGTCGAGAATTTCCTGGATGCAGACCTGCTCGACGAAGACACGGATGAGGTTGTCGACGTCGTATTGCTGTGGTGGCGTGAAGAAGACGGCGACTTGGTCGATGGTCTTGTGGATGCTTCCCGCCCTTTGGAGGATGAAGGCCGCGTTTGGTTGCTCACGCCGGGTGCTGGTCAGCCGGGTGCCATTGATCCTGGTGTGATTGACGAGTCCGCACAGCTGGCAGGTTTCTCCAACACCTCGGCGCTTCGTCTGGGGGATTGGCAGGGCAATTGCCTGGTGCAGCGCTCTAGCTAGCCGGCTTTCGCTGTCCCGTTTGAATCGGCTACTAGCCGAGCTATTGAAATAATCTGCATAAACGCTGTGTGTAGTGCGCAATTGGCAATCTATGTTTGCCGTGTGTTAAAGTTTCGCAGCAGCGCGGCGATAGCTCAGCGGTAGAGCTCTGGTTTTACACACCAGCGGTCGGGGGTTCGAAACCCTCTCGCCGCACAGACATAATCCGCCCGGATTCTTGTAATGGAGAATCCGGGCGGATTTTGTTTGTGCTAAACTTCCGGTCTGTGCGTTTTACAAAATCGCTTGCCACCATTGTTTTTGTCGGATCTCTGCTCGCGGGCGCTCCCGCCTACGCAATCGGCGGGGATGGTAAACCGATAATCGATTCGGCCACCTGTAAAGCAATGGTCAAGGCTGCAGATGCGGGAGAGCCGGTGGATAATCCGTCGATTCTCCATCTCTCGGATCAGATGCCTTCCTACATTGCCGACGGCACTTTGGATTACGTTGTTGCCCCGGATTTTCCGTACCGCGCACAGCTAGATGCTGCTACTCAAGAGTGGAATGAAAAGCTCGGTGGCAAGGTAGTGCTTCGGGAAGTGACCAAGGACAAGGCTGATTCGGATACTGTGAACGTTCGCTATGTGCCAAGGCCGGACTCGCGAGTCTTAGCTTCTGCATCGGAAATTAGTAAGGAGATGACGGTTTTCGTTACTTCCACTCTCTATCCCGATGCAATTCGCAGCACTCTTGCCCACGAGTTTGGGCACTTGCTCGGTATCCGGCACACTTGTGATTACACCTTGATGGCTGCATCGCAGCACCGCCATCCGGCAGCGCATGTCACTCCGCTCGATGTCGCAGCCGTTCTGCAGGGACAGTTTGATTAGATTGCGTACACATGCCAGAAGTCGACACCTCTGGCGGCGTGGTGCGGCTATCGCAGTGGGGTATGCACTTGACCGCATTTTCGCAGACCCCACCAATCACCATCCGGTGGCCCTCTACGGGCAGGCCGTCAGCAAACTTGAGCGCCGAATCTACGCCGACTCCAAAGCGCGCGGAGTGGCGTTCACCGCAATCGCCGTGGCCACACCGGTAGCGCTTACCGCCGCAGTCAGCACAGTCGCACCGAGTCTCACGCTGGCTGCCGCCACGTGGGCTTCGCTCGGCGGCACCACTCTCCGCCGTACTGGCGAGCGCATGACTGACCGACTCACCTCCGGCGACATCGATGCCGCCCGCGAACTTGTGCCGTGGTTGTGTTCGCGTGATCCGGAAGCTCTCGACGCTGATGGCATCGCCCGAGCGACCGTCGAATCGCTCGCTGAAAATACCTCCGACGCAGTCACCGGCACTCTCATGTGGGGTGCCATTGCAGGCGCTCCTGGTGTGGTCGCTCATCGAGCGGCTAATACCCTCGACGCGATGGTGGGGTACCGCAACGCTCGCTATCGACAGTTCGGGTGGGCCAGTGCACGGCTTGACGACGTCGCCGGGTTCTTCCCCGCGAGACTTACAGCTGTCGCAACTGTGGTTGCAGGTCCGGACCGTCGTCAAGCATTGGTAGCGTGGCGACGAGACGCCGGCAACCACCCAAGTCCAAACGCGGGCGTCGTGGAGGCAAGCGCTGCAGGCGCGCTGGGGCTGCAGCTGGGCGGCGCGACGGTGTATCCCAGCGGAGTGGAGATGCGCCCGGTGCTTGGCAGTGGTCGGAGGCCTGCGGTGGCCGATGTGCGGCGTGCCGCAGGGCTGAGCAAGCGAGTGCAAAACATTGTTGCGCTCAGCTGCGCCGGAGCAGCAGTAATTGCCGGATGTATCCGACGCGTGAAAGCGCGAGCTGAGAGTTAGAAACGCTCGTCGTATCGGTTATCGCGATAACCTGCGGCGCGGTGGCCAGTGTTGCCGTAGCGTTGCGCCATGCGCTGACGGTGCAGCTCGGCGGCGCGATCCTCGTCGGACTTAGCCGGCGGAGGCGTCGGAGTGGCGTCGTCGTCCGATTCGGGTGTTGCGGCCTCGGTGGCATCAGCGTCATCTACTGGTTCCGCGGCGTCGCGGAGGTTCTTGGCCATCTCCTCCTGCTCCGCGCGGTCTCGTCTGCGCTCGACGATTTCAGCGCGAATGAACCAGACGACGGCAAGCGGCACGAGAGCGCCGAAGAAAATCCATTGAATGCCGTAGGAGAGGTAGGGGCCGGACTCCAGAGTGGGCAGCGGAATGGCCTCGATGACGGCATCGGATTTGTCCGAGAGCTGAAGCCAATCGGGGTTGAGTTCGGTGTCGACTAGCTCGGACACTTCCTTGGTATTGATTCCGTAGACCTGCGGCGGGGTGCCGGCGATTGGAGCGGTCTCGGCGGGAATCTCGTTTCGGCGGGTAAAGGCCGAGATAGTCAAGGTGCCCTTCGGGGCTGGCTCAACATTGGGGGTGCTGGAGTCTGTAGGGCGTACAAAGCCACGGTTGACCAGGTAGTTTTCGCCATTGTTAGCGACGAAGACATCGAGTACCTGGACAGCGGGTGCGCCATTTACTGGGCGGTTACGCAATAGTACGCGGGTATCCGGCAGGAAGGACCCGGTGGCGGTAACGCGACGCCATTCGTTGCCCTCGACGAAGCCTTTGCCCTTGGGCATTAGCTCATTGACATCTACGGGGTCGAGCTCGAATGAGTGCTCAAGCTGCTGATTGCGATGCTGCGTCGCGGTGTTCTTACCCAACTGCCACGGAGCCAGAACAGTAAATGCGAGATAGGAAAACGCAATGGCGACAATCGCAGTGAGAACCCATCCAGGGGTCAGAAACTGGCGCACATTCTTAAACACATTCATTGAGCTTACCCGGTGCTGTGGCTGGCACTAGAGCGGATGGCACTGTTGCGGCGGGTGGGCAGTGGCACCTGTTTTAAAAGTGCATACCAAATGAGCACAGTGCTGATGAGGCGATGAGGGGGAGGAAAAGGCTGATTGCCGTGAGGGAAATCTCGCTTTCACAACGATTCACCTGCGCGGAGATTGAGTGAACTTCGGGTAAAGTTGTTTGAGCGTATTTGACGGGGAATCTACCCGGGATAGATGGAAAGAGAGGTGTCGTGGTGGGCACGCAAACAGCGAAATCTTCGCCTTCACGCCGCTTCAGCACAGTCTCGCGCCAGTTCATCAAGTTCGGTCTGGTCGGCGGCACAGGTGTGGTTGTCAACCTGATTGTCGTGATTATTGCCCGCAAGTTGGGTCTCAGTCTGGGCACCAATGAGCACGACGTGTTTATGAACTTGTTCGGAACGCGGTGGAATATCCGTTACTCCCACGTCTATGCAACTCTGGCGTTTGTCGTGGCTAACATCTGGAACTTCCAGCTCAACCGGTCCTGGACTTTCCGAACTGACAATCGCCCGAACTGGTTTAGGCAGTTCTTCCCATTTTTATTTGCAGGTATCTCAGCGCTGATTGTGAACCTGGTAGTCATCACGCTGCTGACTAACCCCACCTCGCCGCTGGCACTGCCGGTGGATATTTTCGACGACTCCACCGGCTTTAGAAACCGCCTCTACTGGGCAAACCTTATCGGCGTTATTTTGGGCACGCCCGCTAACTTCATCTTGAATAAGATTTGGGCGTTTCGAAACCGGGGCAATGCCAGCAAAACAAAAGAAAAGGTTGTTTTGAAACCTTAGCGCTCAGAGGCCAGCGCCAGAGTCTCACGCAACCATGCGATGATTCCCGGCGTCGCGGCCTCAATTTCGTTTCGAGTGCGGACGAATCCCTCCGGACCTCCGTAGTAAGGATCGGCCACGACGGCCCCCTTCGGGGATGCCGGGTCGAAGGAGCGCATCAGGCGAATCTTCTCTTTTGGCACGCCAGCGTGGAGTAGACCATTGATGTGCGATTCATCCATGGCGATGAAAAGCGTTGCATCCATGTGCTCATCGCCCAGCTGTGCCGCGGTGTGGTTCGGATCGTAGCCAGCATTTTCCAGCTCGGCTTGTGCTCGCTCGTCGGCGGGTTCGCCGACATGCCAGCCGCCGATTCCGCAGGAGGCGAGCAGGACATCGTCGGCAAGCGCATTGGCTTCAACCGCGTCACGGACGATGATTTCAGCCATGGGGGAGCGGCAGATATTTCCGGAGCAGACAAACACGACGTACACGGACTCAGTACGATGCGACGAGTTCATAAGCATAATAGGCAAAACCAAACTTCTCGGAAAATAAAAATAGGATTGTCACTAATCGTTGACGAGTCTTAAAGATACAACATTTCCCGCACAACACGATTCAGGTCCTCAGGCGAGGACGCCACCGCCGCTGCCGATGCCCACTCAGATTCCGAGCCGTAGCCCCATTTAACAGCGATGGCGGGGATGCCGAACTGTGCGGCGCCCTCAAAATCATGGATGCGATCGCCAACCATTACGACCGAACCGTGCGGACGCACTGCTTCATCGGTTTCAATGCCCAACTCCTTGAGCGTGTACTCAATGACCTCAGTCTTAGTCTGTCGTGAGCCGTCGTCGCTGGCGGCGCCGATGAAGTCAAAGGCGTCGAGAAGCCCGAAATTGTCCAGGGTCTTGCGGGCGAAGTAGTCGCCCTTGGACGTCGCAGTGGCTAGTTGGACACCAGCTGCCCGCCAATCGCGCAGGAGCTCCGGCCAGCCGGGGAACATCTCGGCACGCTGCCAAGCACCGGCGTGTTGATGCTCCATGTACACAGCGAAGGCTCGGTCGACTTGTTCGTCGGAAAGTCCGAGGGATGCGAGTGTCTCCACCATTGGCGGGCCGGGGATCGTGTTGATAAAGCTCTCGGGCGGAAGTGGGTGGTCAATTGCCTTCAATGCAAGGCGGAACCCATGTGCGATTGCGGGGAGAGAATCGGCGATGGTGCCGTCGACATCAATAAGGACAGTGGGGCGATGGCCAGTGGACATATTGTTCATCCTAAAAGGTCATTAGGCTGGATGGCATGTTAGACGACCCGCTGCGCTATCACGGCGATCAGGCCGCCCATGGCGCTGACCTGGACTTTGCCGTCAATGTTCACGGCACCACACCGCAGTGGCTGCAGGACTCGCTGGCCACGTCCCTCGGAGAACTTGCCGCGTATCCGTCTGCGCAGCTCGATGCCGACGTCCGCGCTGCCATTGCCACCAACCACAATCGCAGCGCCGACGAGGTACTGCTTCTCCACGGCGTCGCCGAGGGCTTTTCGCTCTTGCCGCACCTGGGCTTGCCCGCCACCATCGTCCAGCCGCAGTTCACCGAACCTGAAGCCGCGTTCCGCGCCGCGGGAGTCGGGGTGGATTCGCTGGTACTACCGTCGCCGTACACGCTCACGCCTACGCTTGCCGACGTCCACGAGAACGCCTCCTCCCCGCATTCCCAGCAGCTTGACGGTCGGATGGTCATCATCGGCAATCCGACTAACCCCACCGGTGTTGCTCATTCAGCGGATGACCTGCGGGGGCTCGCCAGCCGTTGTGGGATCTTGGTCGTGGATGAGGCATTTATGGACGTCGCCGATGGTGAGATTATTCGGCGGTGCTCACTAGCTGATTGCAGGCCGGGGGAAGCGAACAGTATCCCCGATAATGTCATCGTTTTCCGCAGCATGACTAAGACCTGGGCAATCGCAGGCCTGCGCTGTGGTTACGCACTGGGAACCCCTGAGCTCCTGGCGAAGTTGGGGCGACTGCGTCCGCACTGGCCACTGGGCACGCTGCAACTTACCGCTATGGCGGCAATCGCGTGTCGCGAGGCAGAGCTGTTGCCACAAATCCGCGCTGAGATTGGTCAGCAGCGCGAGGCTATGACACAGCTGTTAGTAGCCGCCGGCTGGCAGGTGTTGGATTCCAAGGCTCCCTTTGTGCTGGCGCGCCCGGGGGTTGCCCTGAGCACGCATGATGGTCCGGACGCTGCGGAGGTTGACGTCGTCAAGCACGAGCGCCTGAGACAGCGGCTCGCTGCGCGCGGAGTAGCCGTGCGGCGTTGCGACACCTTCGCCGGTTTGGACGGTTCGTGGTGGCGGCTGGCTGTGCGAGACGAGACCAGTGTGCGGCGGCTCATTGCGGAAGTAGCGGATTTGCTGTCGCAGAACTGATGGGTCGGGGCAGAGTTCACTACGCTGGAAGAGAAGCTGGAGAGAAATGCATGTTGAAGGGATGGATGTATGACGGACTCTGCGCAGACCCGTGCCGAGGGCAATAACGCAGTGGTGACCGTTGCCGACGTGCGTGCGGCGATGGACGCGGCCTACCCGCCGGCACTGGCGGAGAACTGGGATAAAGTTGGCCTGATCTGCGGTGACCCGCAGGATGAGGTGCGTCGCATCGCGTTGGCGCTGGACTGCACTGACGAGGTTGCAGATCGCGCGATTGCCTCCGGTGCTCAGATGCTCGTTGTGCACCATCCGCTGCTTCTGCGTGGTGTGAATTCCGTGGCGGCGGATACACCGAAGGGTCGGATTATTCATAAGCTGATTCGGGCAGGTGTAGCTCTTTTTGCAGCGCACACCAACGCTGACAGCGCCCGACCGGGTGTCAACGACCAGTTGGCCACGGTGCTCGGAGTTGAACCGGGTGCGCCGCTAGCTCCGCAGCCGGCTCCCGGCTTGGATACCTGGACAGTGAAGGTTCCGGCAGATCACGTCGATAAGGTCGCGCAAGCCATGTTTGAGGCGGGCGCGGGCACTATCGGCGACTACGACAGCTGTGCGTTTCGCATTAACGGCCGCGGCCAGTTCCGCCCGCTGAGCGGGGCGAATCCCTTCATCGGTGCCGAGGGGCAGATTGAGTATGTCGAGGAAGTACGCCTGGAGATGGTCGCGCCACGGTCCGTGCGCGCGGCGATTGTCAAGGCTCTCGTTGCGGCGCATCCGTATGAGGAGCCTGCCTTCGACATCGTGGACAATCAGGCTACCGGCTTGGATCCGCAGCAGGCTGTGGGCATTGGGCGAGTGGGCACGCTGGATACGCCGATGCCATTTAAGGACTTCGTCGCCCGTGTGGCTGAGCGCCTGCCCGCAACGGCATGGGGCGTGCGTGGCGCAGGCGATCCGGAGCGGATGATTCGCACGGTTGCCGTCGCATCTGGTTCAGGTGACTCTTTCCTGGACACTGTGGCAAAGATGGGCGTCGATGCGTTCGTTACCTCTGACCTGCGGCATCATCCTGTCGATGAGACACTGCGGACCGCGGACTTCTGCGTGGTGGACACGGCTCACTGGGCCAGCGAGTTCCCCTGGTGCTACCAGGCCGCAGACATGCTGGCCGAGAGGCTCGGGGTCGCGACCGAGGTCCTTGAGGTGCGCACCGATCCCTGGACAGTGGCAGAATCGTCGACACAGGCAAGGAAGTGAAGACCATGAGGCTTAGTCCACAAATCCAAGTGGCGATGTTGGAAAAGGCGGAAAACCAAACTCTGTTGGATGGGCTCACCGCCCGCCAGAACGTTCTGCCCGAGCGTGCTGAGTTGCAGGAGCTGCGCAAAAAGCACAGCCGTCAGGCCAGTGAGGCAGCGCGCTCCAAGCTCAGCGCCTCCGATATCGGCCGCGATATTGCCAAGCTGGAATCGGACATCAACAAGCTGAAGGCCCGCGAAAAGGCAGACCGTCTGTCGCTCGGTGCCGCAGAAGACGCATCCACGCGCCGTGACCTCGAACACGACCTGCGCTCCACCAAGCGGCGCCGCGAACGCGCTGAACAGGAACTCCAGCAGTATGAGCGCATGCAGGAGGCCTATCAGGTCGACGCTGAGCACGAATACGACGCCGATGAGGCGCACGATGACATCGTCGCTGCCAAGCAAAGGCTTAACGACGCCGAGGTTGACCTCATTGCGCGCATTTCCATCGCTGAGACCCGAATCGAAGAGGCTGACAAGCTTATTGATGGTTCGGCAGCCAAGCTTTACCGTCGTCTAGCGCTTGCTAACGGCATCCCCGTTGCACGCCTGAACGGACGCACCTGCGGATCCTGCTTCATGGAGCTCGATGTCGGAACCGTGCATGAATTCACCACGCTCGCGCCGGAAGAAGTGACGTTCTGTCCTGAATGCGGCGCGATGATTGTGCGTGCGGAAACGCTGGGAGCGGTGAAAGGCAAGTAGATGAGCCAGGCTGCAGACAAGCGCGATAGCGCGCCGGGCTGGACGGGGGCGACTACGGATCCCACGCGGTTGGTGCTGCTGCGCCATGGGCAGTCGCCAATGTCGATTCGCCGGGAGTACTCGGGAAGCCGTTCGAACCCCGACCTGACAGAGGTGGGCAGACAGCAAGCGAAAGCGGCAGCACGTCACCTGGCGGCGCTGGTCGATAGCGGCAACATGAGTTTCTCGGCGATTGTGGCCTCTCCACAGCGTCGTGCACAGCAGACAGCAGAGGCGGCAGCCAAAGCGCTCGGGCTGGACATCCACGTTGAAGAGGATCTGCGCGAGACCGACTTTGGGCAGTGGGAGGGCATGACTTTCTCCGAGGCTCACAACGCCACCCCTGAGCTGCACAGTTCCTGGCTTGCGGATCCGGCCGTGGCGCCACCGGAGGGGGAGGATTTCCCTACCGTCGATAGCCGAGTGAGCGCCGCGCGTGAGCGCATCGCTCAACAATTCGGTGCCTCGGATGTGCTGGTAGTCAGCCATGTCACGCCAATCAAGTCGCTGCTGCGCCAGGGGCTCGGCTGCGGCTTTGAAATCTTCACTCGCCTGCACTTGGACCTGGCCAGCCTCTCCATCGCGGAGTTTTACGCAGATGGGCCGACATCGGTGCGGCTGATTAACGACACCAGCTACCTGCGTGGTTAGCAGCCGAGCACGGCGGGTTATTTGAATTGCGGTTGTGGCGGGTACACTAACCATTCGAGCGAGCCGGCCGGGTGATCGCGGCAGTTAACGGAACCGGACGCCTCTTTTACAGAGTGTGTCCAGGCCGCTGTCGAGGAAAGTCCGGACTCCACTGGGCATGGTGGTTGCTAACAGCAACCCAGGGTGACCTGCGGGAATAGTGCCACAGAAAATAGACCGCCGGGCGCACAGCCGATGTCTTTGACGTAAAGCTGTGGAGATCCGGTGAGGGTGAAAAGGTGCGGTAAGAGCGCACCAGCGGGGCAAGTGATTGCACCGGCTAGGTAAACCCCACCAGGAGCAAGGCAAAATCGCGCATGCTTCGTCGTGCGCGTGCGCGAGTGTTTGAGGGCTGCCCGTCCGATACTCGCGGGTGTGCTGCTTCAGGCTGTCAGCAATGGCAGACCGAGATGGATGATCGCCACCCGGCGCTTTCCGAAAGGAGCGCCGAGGGACAGAATCCGGCTCATAGGCCGACTCGTTCACACAAGCTCTATTACTCGACCACCGCGCCGGCTGCAGTGTTCTCCACACGGATGGTCTCGGAACCGCCGTCGTTAAGCGCGGAGGCAATCCGATCGGCGTCGTCGACGTGGGACCACATCACCAGCGACGCACCCGGGCATGGCGCACAACGGGCAATCTTCTCGCAGTCAATGGTGTCGGTCAGCTCGGCAATCTGCCCCAGCACAGAGCTTGCCGACGGCGCGGAGCCACGCTCACTGACATCGCGCGAAACCCCTGCGATGGCTGCTTGAATATCGCTGTGACGGATGTGGCCGATGACTGCGCGGGCACGGTCGGAGGATGCGTCGGCTTCGTCAAGCCACTGAATGGCACGGCCGATGGTCGGGATGTCTTCGTCGTCCGGGTGCACCTCGTGACGAGCACGCACCCAGTCCGCGACCCGCTCCTGTGAGTCGGGGAGGCTAGCGAGAGTCGGCACGCCAAAAGCGGCGCAGGCTTGCTGGAAGAACTCGTAGCGCTCCTCGTCGGGCGAACCGCCGGTGACATCGGGGGAGTAAGCGACAGTCAGCGCCAACGACTGCGGGAACGCCGTCTGCGTGACTGCCTCATCGGAGTGGTTGATGCACAGTAGGCTGTCCGGGCGGCTGCGCAGCGCCGTGGTGTAGGGGTACAGCGGCCACGACTGTCCCTTAATCTGCACCATGGTCTCGTGGATAGCGGTGGCAATACGCGTGCGGGTGGGCACATCATCGCGGTCGCCAAAACGCGCATTGAGAGCCAGCGCGAGAGCACACTGAATTGCCGGAATCTCTCCAAAACCGCGACCTGGCGCGATGGTGGAGGCAATGGTGACCTTCAGGCCGTTGCTGTTGCGCGGAACGAGATGCAGCGAGTGTTGCAATGCGACAATGGCAGCCGCGACAGCGGTCGGCACCTGAGAAAAAGCGGCGGGGACGCTATCCGGGAAATCCATCTTGGTAGTTTCGCGCTTGTACACGACAACGAGCTGCTGCTCGTCAATTTCCTCGATGCCGACCGCAGCATAGGCCGGAATGGCGGTGGCTAGGAGCATGCCGCCGGAGGACGCGCAGTCCTCACCCAACAGGTTGATGGAACCCGGGGCGTATGCAACTGAAGCATTAGAACCGACGGCATCGAAGACGTCGTTTACGACAGCGGGTGCGGCGGGCATGGGTGAAACCTCTCCAGAGATCGGACTCATAGTGCTGGTGTGCAGTGTTCGCGTTCAACGCTTGTGTTCTAAGGTGAACAATTCCGTCGATAATACCCGGGTCGGGGGACAGTGACAAACCTATATACTGGGATTTTATGTCGCCGCAGCGCACATGGCAGGCAAATGGTTGCCTCTCTGCAAGTTTGCTTATGTGTGGAGTTGGCGGTGACAGAACCGCTTGATAACTCGACAAGTTCTCGATGTGGAAGAGGAGAAAAATCGTGAGCGACAACAGCAGTAAGTGGTACTACCAGCCGTCGACGGGCACGGTGTTTCAGGGAAAGAAAACCGGTTGGGACGACCGAATGGGCCCCTACGATTCCGAAGAGGAAGCCCGCGCTGCCATGGAAAAAGTCGCCGAGCGCAACAAGGCGGCCGACGACTGGGATGAAGAAGATGACGACTGGGGAGTAGCTGAAAAATAAGGCTCTACGCCTTTAGGCCTTCTTGCCCTTCTTAATCTTCTTCTCCATCTTGCGGAAGGCCTTGAAAACCTTTGCCACGGCATCGTCGTACTCAGCCAGGGCCTTCAGGCCGTCGTAGTACTCCATCTGGTAAAGCACGCCGTAGCCGAAGGTGTCCCTGCCCGCACGGGAGGCACGCTTAGCGCGAGCCAGCACGAAGTCGCGCGCAGTACAGGTGTCCTGGAAGTCACCGAGAACCGACTGCAGGTTCTTGCAAGCAGCGTAGAGCTTCTCGGTCGGCAGGTCCGCGTTCTGAGCAGCTTCCGCGCTGTAGCGGAGCTTCTTCGCAGCCTTGCGGACATCGTGGTAACGCTCGTCCAAATCTGCCTCTGGCAGGTCAGCATCCTCGCGGCCATCGAGTACCAGGTTGTGGCGACGACGGAACTTCGAAAACGCGCTGCGCAGGTGATCAAGCAGCACCGCAGTGGTGTCGAGTTCCTTCGGTGCCGCTACCTTCTCCGGCTCGGCCTTGTCTGAGGTCGTGGAAGCTGCTGCATCGGCGGCAGTATCAGCCTCAGCCGCGACCTCGGAACCAGCTGCCGACGTATCCTCGGAGTCTGCGTTCTCCGCGCCGTCGACAAGCGAATCATCCTTCTTCTTAGACTTCTTTTCCCCAGCCTCGGCCTCGTCCGCATTTGCGGCAATTGGCGGATTGGCGAGGAACTCATCGAGATCGTCGAGAAGTTGCAGGTACTCGCTTGAATTAAGTGCGAAAATGACGCGCTGATGAGCGCGGTCGTAGTCCTTCTGGACATCTTCGACGAGATTCGCACGCAGCTCCTCGCCCAAAGCGGCGCTTTCGCGATTGGCCAGCAACTCCTCCCAGCGCATAGCGACGACCTCAGCGTCACGAGCCACGCCGAGAACACCCGCCAGCTGCTTGAGGTTGCCCTCCAGTTCAGCGACCTTATCGCCCACAACAATGCCGTGGAAGGTCTGCATATGACTGCGCAGCTCACGAGTGGCGACGCGCATCTGATGCACCGAGTCAAACTCATCGCGGCGTACCTTCGGGTCGTACTCGACCATCTTGGCCACGTTAGCGGCCAGCGCATCGACCACAGTGCGCCCCGGAGTGCCCTTCGGCAGCTTCGCTGGAACCGGCGGCAGGGGAGCGGAGTCGATGGAGTCACCCAACGCCGTCGCCAACTTCGATGGGCTTTCCGACGGCACGGCGCCAGCCACCTCAGCGACCTTGGACATCGCTGCCATTACGGCCTTACCGTCCGGGTGATTTGCCCAATCCCCGAGCAGCTCAATCTCCCACTCACGCCAGGTAGTGGTTTCGCCGCCATCGAGGAAGGAAGTCGCCGTGACGTGATCATCCGCAAACTCCGCCATGGGCGTGCCATCGAGGGCAAACACCGTGGTGACGTGGCGCTCATTGTCTACCTGCGCGATTGGTTGCAGCGGGTGATTGCGCACAATTGCGCGCACGGGAGCAAGCAACTCGGTAGGCACGATGTAGTCAGCATCGCGGCCTTCACCGTTAACAGAGCCCTCTTCCAGGCCGACGCCATATTCGAGGCGACCGCCGGTACCCGGCGCCTTCAGATGCCACCCCTCATCGGGGCCGCCCGTTCGGCGACGCAGAGTGTGCTTGGACCGGGTCAGACGCAGGTCCGCCGTGTCCAGGTAAATCGCGGAGAGATTTCGCACCTCAGTGGTGGTGGAGCCAACCTGTGGAACGAAATCGAACGATGGGGCTACCACTTCTGGGGTAGCTGAGAACTTAGATTCCACCTCCAACGCCGCAGTTGGAGTTTTGGACTTAGAACCAGACTTAGATGCCATAACCACTAATTCTACCCCCGAATCGAAGAGCTAACCCGAAAAGTTCTGCGCCTCAGTAGGGAACTCGCGGGAGTGCACCTGGTCGACATACTGCTTCGCTCCCTTGGTCAGCATCTCGCCGACCTCTTCGAACACCGAACTAAACGACGGCCTGCGGCCATCGGCCGGAACTGCAAAGGCATCCTGCCAGACGAGAACCTGGCCATCGCACTGGTTACCAGCGCCAATGCCACAGGTTGGGATGGATAGCTCGCGGGTAATCTCGGTGGCCAGATCCGCAGGCACCATCTCAAGGACCACGGCCGCGGCACCAGCATCGGCTACCGCATGGGCGTCGGCACGCAGCTGGTCCGCCCCCGCACCGCGCCCCTGGACCTTGAAACCGGACAGCGCGTTGACGGACTGCGGGGTGAAACCGATGTGCGCCATGACCGGAATGCCGGCGTTGACCAGCGCACGGATGCGCGGGGCGATACGCACGCCACCTTCGATCTTGATCATGTGTGCGCCGGTTTCGCGCATCATCTTCGCGGCGGACAGCACGGCCTGCTCATCGGAGGCCTCGTAAGTGCCGAAGGGTAAATCGGCAACCACAAGTGCGTTGCCAGCGCCCCGGACGACACCGCGAGCAAGCGGGATCATTTCTTCCAGCGAGATCTCGGTGGTGGTGTCGTAGCCGTAGACAACGTTTGCTGCAGAGTCGCCGACCAACAGCAGCTCGACACCGGCGGCGGAAAAAGCGCGCGCGGTGGAGTAGTCGTAGCAAGTCAGCATTGCCCAGGGGCGAGACTCAGCCTTCCATTCGGCCAGATTATTCAGACGAATCTTTTTTCCGCTCATGTCAATAGAGCATGCCATAGTCACCCGCAATTCGAGGGCACGAGGGCAGCGGTTATGACACGGGCGCGGCAGTTGGCTAGCCACGCCGGATGGTCAAAATGTGTACCGCGAATCCGGGCACCTGGGTAACGTTGGAAAGTATGAACAGTCAGCAGGAATTCGTCCTCCGCGCAATCGAAGAGCAAGATATCCGTTATATCCGCCTCTGGTTTACCGATATTTTGGGGTATCTGAAGTCCGTTGCCGTCGCACCGGCTGAGCTCGAGGGCTCCTTTGAAGAGGGCATTGGTTTCGATGGCTCCGCGGTGGAGGGCTTTTCCCGCGTTTCCGAGGCTGACACTATCGCGCAACCGGATCCTTCGACGTTCCAGGTCATGCCGCGTCTGCATAAAGAAGACACAATCACGTCCGCGCGCATGTTCTGCGACATCGTCATGCCCGATGGTCAGCCGTCGTGGGCAGATCCACGCCAGGTGCTGCGCCGCCAAATTAAGGCACTTGCCGACGAGGGCTTCCACGCGTTCATCCACCCGGAGATTGAGTTTTTCCTAGTAGAGAGCCTGGCTACTGATGGAAAGCCGCCGGTGCCAACGGACAATGGCGGTTACTTTGACCAGGCGGTCTACGACCGCGCACCCCGCTTTCGCCAAGAAGCGATCACGGTGTTGGAAGACATGGGAATCCCTGTGGAGTTCTCCCATCACGAAAATGCGCCGGGTCAGCAGGAAATCGATCTGCGCTACGCCGATCCGCTGACTATGGCGGATAACGTGATGTCTTTCCGCTACATCATTAAGCAGATCGCAATGAAAAACGGTGTGCAGGCGACATTCATGCCGAAACCTTTCCAGGATTTGCCGGGCAATGGCATGCACACTCATATTTCCCTCTTTGAAGGGGACACTAATGCATTCCACGACCCGGATGATGAAAACCAGCTCTCCGACACCGCAAAGGGTTTCATTGCCGGCATTCTGACTCACGCCAGCGAAATTTCCGCTGTGACCAATCAGTGGGTCAACTCCTACAAGCGCACGGCATTTGGCGATGAGGCTCCGACGTCCGCGACATGGGGCATGGCCAACCGCTCGGCTCTCGTGCGTGTGCCCATGTACTCACCGGGTAAGGCACATTCGCGCCGGGTGGAAATTCGTTCCTTGGACTCGGCCTGTAACCCGTATCTTGCTTACTCGGTGATTTTGGCCGCCGGTTTGAAGGGAATTAAGGAGGGCTACCAGCTTCCGGAGCAGGCAGAGGACAACATCTCCGAGTTGACCAAGCGGGAACGACGTGCGATGGGCTACCGCGATTTGCCGACATCCCTGGAGGTGGCGCTGCAGGAGATGGAACGCTCCGATCTGGTGGCCGATGCTCTCGGTGACCATGTCTACGAGTTCTTCCTGCTCAATAAGTGGCGCGAGTGGCGCGAGTTCCAGCGTCAGGTGACGCAGTGGGAGCTGCGCACAACTCTGGATTACTAGTTTCCCCGTACCGCCCCCTTCCTTTTTCGTCTTTAATTTGTTTTTTGGGTGACCAGTTTCAATGGTGATGAATCGACCTCGCACATCTCGCCAATCAGTGCCGCGGCCCGCAGCGCTGGGCTTGCGTAACGACGATCGGACGCGGGCTGACCTGGAAGATTTGGGGTGGTACAACGAGGAGTCCCTACATCTGTTGTGGGGTCTTGCCGGAGCCAGCGACCCCAAGCTGGCGCTTATGGCGCTAGTGCGGCTGAAAGGCGCTCTCGACGAGCTGGAGCAGCAGGGAAAGCTGGAGAACTGGGCCACCTGGTCCGGTCTCGATGAAGCCATGCGCGAGCAGGTGCCGCTACGTACGCGTATGTTTGCGCTGCTCGGCGGCTCGAGTGCACTGGGCGATCACCTGGTTGCACACCCAGAAAAGTGGGTTCTGCTCCAAGCTGAGTTTCCAACTGAGGCAGACATGTTCCGCGAGATGCTCTCCAGCGTCGGGGCTGTGCCCGAGGTCATCGAACTCACTGATGAGGCCAGTCTGGAAAAGCAGGAGGATCCCGAGTATCGCAACCCCGTCGTTGCGCCCGCCACGCTTGAAGGCCCCGGTTTGTACCGTGCGAAGCTAACCGGCCGTGAGGCCGAAGTTGCGATGCAGTGCGCCTACCGCGACTTGATTATGCGTATTGCGTGCTACGACTTGGCTGGCACGTACCCACGGGGCCCTCGCCGTCCGGGACAGCCACAAGTCCCATTCCGTCAGGTCTCGGAGGCACTCAGTGATCTGGCTGATGCGGCGTTGACGGCTGCACTCTCTGTCGCGGTGCAACAGGTCTTTCCTTCGTCGCCGGTCTCAACACGCCTGGCCGTAATCGCCATGGGCAAGTGCGGTGCGGAAGAGCTGAACTACATCTCCGATGTGGATGTCATTTTCGTCGCAGAGCCGGCGGATGCCCGAGCCACCCGTTTGGCCAGCGAATTTATCCGGATTTCTTGCCACTGCTTCTTTGAGGTCGACGCGAATCTCCGACCGGAGGGTAAGTCGGGTGCACTCGTACGCACCGTGGATTCCCACGTCGCCTACTACAAGCGGTGGGCTGAAACCTGGGAGTTCCAGGCGTTACTGAAGGCGCGGCCGATGACAGGCGATATCGAGCTGGGCCGCGAATACATCGATGCTCTAGCTCCGATGGTGTGGACCGCCTCTCAGCGGGAATCCTTCGTCGATGATGTTCAACGCATGCGCGCCCGTGTGGTCCAAAACGTCCCCGAAGAGCTTCGCTACCGAGAGCTCAAGCTCGGTCGCGGTGGTCTGCGTGATGTCGAGTTCGCGGTGCAGCTGCTGCAGCTGGTCCATGGTCGCTATGACGATAGCCTCCGCGTGCTGCCAACTGTGATGGCACTCGACGCACTTGTCGAGGCTGGCTATATCGGTCGCGAAGACGGTGCCGCGCTGATTAACGCCTACGAGTTCGTCCGTCTGCTGGAGCACCGCCTGCAGCTGCAAAAGATGCGGCGGACGCATTTGTTGCCTGCCGACGACGACACCGAAGCTCTTCAGTGGCTCGGTCGCGCCTCTGGCATCGTCGGTGAGGGCGGCACCGATGCCAGCAAACCGCTGGCCAAGCAGGTTCGACTGGCCAGCTCACAGATCCGCTCCCTGCACAACAAGCTTTTCTACCGTCCACTGCTGAACTCCGTGGTGGAGCAGGACATTGGAACCCTGCAGCTATCGGCCGATGCGGCAAAGCGCCAGCTAGCCGCGCTGGGCTATCAGTACCCGGATCGCGCCTACGAGCATCTTTCTGCGCTGGCGGCGGGCACCTCGCGCAAGTCGCGTATTCAGGCGATGCTGCTACCGACGCTGATGGAGTGGCTATCGTCGACGCCAGACCCCGACGCGGGTCTGCTCAATTATCGCAAGCTCTCTGAGAAGCTCCACGACGAAACGTGGTTCCTGCGTACGCTGCGCGATGAGGGCGTCGTCGGCCAACGGCTGATGCGTGTGCTCGGTTCTTCGCCGTACGCGTCTGATCTGATTATGAGTGCGCCGGACGTGATTAAACGGTTCGGCGACGGTGCATCCGGGCCGAAGCTTCTGAATACCGACTCCGATGCAGTCGGGCGTGCGCTGGTCGCAGCGGCTGCCCGACACAACAGTCCAGCTAAGGCCATTGGTGTGGCACGTGCGTTGCGCCGTGCAGAGCTCGCGCGCATTGCCTCCGCAGATCTCTTCGGACTGATGGATGTGCAAGAGGTCTGTCACTCTCTGTCGATGGTGTGGGACAACGTGCTCGAAGCTGCCCTTGCCGCCGAAATCCGTGCATGGTCGCTGGAGCATCCTGACTCGGAGGTCCCGGGCGTTATCTCCGTGATTGGTATGGGGCGACTCGGCGGTGCTGAACTGGGGTACGGCTCCGATGCCGACGTGATGTTCATCTGTGAACCCCGCAAGGACGCCGATGGAGCGCCGCTTGTCGACGATTCCGAGGCGGTCAAGTGGGCAACCAGGATTTGTGACTCGTTGCGTCGTCGGCTGGCAAAGCCAAGCCAGGACCCGCCATTGGAGGTCGACGTGGACCTGCGCCCAGAAGGACGCTCGGGCCCGATTGTCAGGACCCTGGATTCCTATGTGACCTACTACGAGCGCTGGGGTGAAACCTGGGAGATTCAGGCACTGCTACGGGCTACCTGGATTGCCGGCGACAAAGACCTGGGCACCCGCTTCCTTAAGGCCATCGATCCGCTGAGGTACCCACAGGGCGGAGCTGATGCCAAGATGGTCCGCGATGTCCGTCGTATGAAAGCGCGTGTTGATTCCGAGCGACTGCCTCGCGGAGCCGATCGCCGTACCCACACCAAACTCGGTTCCGGTGCACTGACCGATATCGAATGGACTGTGCAGCTGCTAATCATGCTGCATGCCCACGAGGTGCCGGAGTTGCACAACACGTCGACGCTGGAGTGTCTGGAAGTGCTGAAAGACCGCGGAATTCTAGATGCGGAGGATACCGACGCACTTCGGGATGCCTGGCTGATGGCGACGAATGCTCGCAATGCGCTGGTGCTCACCCGTGGTAAGCGCACGGATCAGCTGCCCCAGCCGGGGCGTCAGCTGACTCAGGTCGCCGGTGCGGCGGGGTGGGAGGCATCGGATTCCAACGGTTTTATTGAGCACTATTTGCGTCTGACTCGTCACTCCAGCCGTGTCGTCAATCGTGTGTTTTGGGGTGAGGAGAACCCCGACCACGAGTAGGCCGGGCAGAGGTCTGCCGCACCTCGCTGCGAGGCTCAATATGTGGCAGCGGGGTGCAGCCTTTGTCTTAGCACGGCGACCGGGCATAATGGTGGGCTATGGAACGCAACGTCGATTACTCGGTACGCCCTAGGTATGAGGATTTCATTCTCAACCTCGATGGCACTGACCTGCGTTTTTTATTGAGCCGCACGTGCCCAGCCGCTGATACCTCAGCTGCTGGGCAAGAGGCGGTGGAATTGCTGATGTCACAGGATTCAGCGCATACGGCGCTGTCTTTTTGTGATCCCGATGTTCTCGATGTGGCCCACTTGGTTCATATTCTGGAGGATTCCGCATCGCTGGATACCCTCACAGAAGTGGCCTATTGGGCATCGGATGCGGACGTGATGGCGCACGATACGCCGAAGGGCGTTGACCGCAAGCGTCGTCGCGTCGGCAAGCAGCAGCTTGAGCATGTGCTACGCCGTGGCCAGCGCCAGGGGCTCGTGTGGGAGGAACCGGCGGGCGTGTGGCATGTGCCGCCACATATTTCGGAGGTGTTCCCGGCGGAACCGAGCCTTAGCTTCCGCGTCGCCGACTTAGTGGCGAATATGCCAGCGGATGTGCTGAGTCGCCGTATGGAGCGCATGGGGCTGGAGCCGGATAACGCGCCGGGAGAGGGCACACCGCGAGCCCTGAACGCCAGCGATTTAACGGTGCGGAATGTGCAGGCTCGCCAGGTGGAGCTCATTGCAGGCTTCCTCTGCGATCCGGTGAAGGTGCGGGCTCTGGTGATGACAGCTCCGGTGGATATTCGCAATGAGCTGCGCTGGATGGCAACCGACGAGAAGTACTTGCCCTCCTATATGTGGTCTGAACTACGTGCCGACGCGGTGCGCTGGGCCGAAGAGCGTCTGCTGCTGACTGTGCTAGAAGAACCGGCGATGCCGACATTTGAGCAAGAATCGGAAGCACGCAACGAATCGACAGTGGTTGCCCGCCTGGTGGGCGCAGTCGCGTTGGCGCTCAAGGGCGACATGTGGTCGATTCGTAAGCCGCATCCGACGGAGTCTTTCCCGGCAACGCTGGAGTCAAAGGAATTGACCGAAGCTTCGGTGGCTGCGGTGGCGTTTGCTTCGGCGTTTATGGATGCTGCGGGCAGCGGCGACGGACGTCTGAAGGACCCGTTGCACATGTATGAGGAATCGAGCCTGCTGTGGATTCAGGACTTCGCAGCGTCAATAGGGGCGAGTGCTTTCGCGGCGCCCTGGATTGTGGAGATGCTGGTCAACGCGGGATTGATTCACGCTGACAGCGGGCATCCGACGCCGCGCGCACTGCAGTACTGGTACAACGCTGATGCCTCGACCCGATGGGCGTATCTCGCGGCGGGCTTCCTCGTTGGTCGCGGTCCGTGGCACGGCGAGTTTCCGTGGGTGACCATGGGCGTCGATGATCTGTCGCATGCCACCCTTGCCTACGGCTACCCGTATGCCGCGCGTGAAGTAGTGTCACTGGCCGCGCAGCTGGAGGAAGATCAGAAGTTCTATGGCTGCTGCGTCGAAGGGCATATGGCTTGGAATGTCGACAACCTCTGCGCTCGCAATGGCGCCGATGGGGAAGCGATGGTCGGTTGGCTGCTGGAGCAGGCCGGCATCTTGGGCATTCTCTATCATGGGCACGCCTCCTGGCAAGCCATGGCCATCATGTATGCCTTGCACGACATCTGGCTGACTGATCAGCACGTCGGTGCTCAGCGCATGGCCGAACTCATCGCTGAGTATGCCGCTGGCCAGGTGCCGACGGCGGAGGCAGTCCAGATTGCCCGCCTGTTCAAGGATGCCGCACCTAACGAGCGCCTGGCTGCCACATTGGATGGCGTCGCCAGCAACCAGGTTGCCCTCGCGTTGGACTTCATCGGCGACCGCGAAACCTGCGCGGAAACTTCTCGCTGGATTATTTCCGAGGAGAGCCTGCGTCGCGCTTGCCTCGCGGTTGACGGCGACGTCGATGTCCTGTTTTCCCAGCTGGGGCCACTGGTCAATAGTTCTATGAAGCTGGTCATCTACGCCGAGCTAGTCCGCATTACCAAGACCGAGAAGCTGCAGGAAATGTATGAGCGTGAGGCCGTAGCATCAACGCCTTCGCTTGACGACGTCCCGGAGAACGCAGCCTCCGAAACTGACACCGGTGAGCGCGCTTCCCATGGTGCTCAGACCGATGGCAGCGAACGCACGGCGGATAGCGGCCGCGCAGACTCCTCTGGGCGATCGGAGGACTCGGATGACTCGGAGGGACTGGAAGGGCCAGAGCAGCTTTCGCTGTTCTAGCCGCTCCGTCTTTCGGCTTCCTGTAGTTCCTACTCCGTAGGTTCCAGCTCAAAACGGCTTTGCTGGGCGACAAAGCGTGCTGCCGCACGCTTTGCCACCAGCAGGCCAACGAAACCGATCACCCACACACCGACGACAGCCAACCAGCCAATGCGGAAGGTCTCCCAGGTGTAGTTTCCATCGGGAGCTGCAATATCCAGCAGGAAGCCGACACCTTGTGCAGCGAGCATGGTGGCCACAAAACCGCCCATATTCGCCAACCCAGTGCCGGTGGCGAGTACCTTGCGATCGACCTCTTCGCGCACTGAGTCAAAGCCGAAGTTGGACATTGCACCAAGACCGGCCATTAGGATGTTGACTACAATAATTGCCCAGTACGCTGGTGGGTTGCTCGGTGCCAGGAACACAATCCAGACGGCCATGTTGATAAACGCGATTGCGACAACAACCTTGATACGGTCGCGGCCGGTGCGTGCCGAGACCATGCCCATCAACGGCCCGGCGATAATTACTGACAGCGTGTTAACGACCAGCACCACACTGGCCTCGGAGGGCTTAAGACCCATACCTAGCATCATCAGAGGCATGCCCCACAGCAATGTGAAGATGCACTGATGCATCAAACCAGTCCAGTGAGTGAAGAAACCCTGCCAGCACACCGGGTGAGTGGTCACAATCTTCAGAGTCTGGCCGATAGTTAGTTTCTCATCGGCTGCGGCAGAGGCTCCGCCATTGGCAGCCGTCTTCGCGGCCTTCTTGGCGGCGCGGCGTTTACGAAGTGACATCTTGGCTGTGGAGGAGTTCTCCGGGACGTCGGCAAGCGCGATCATGCCTACGATAGCGATGAGAAGACCCGCGGTGCTCAGCGACAAGAACGCGGGCACCCACCCCGCGGCGTGCAGAATCGCGAGGAACGGGACCGCAGAGATGAACTGGCCGAGCTGGCCAAGACCAGCCGTGAGCTGCGTGAACAGCGGAGTGACGCGCAGTGGGAACCACGCGGGAAGCAGTCGCATCGCACCGAGGAATGCGGTGGCATCGCCGGCGCCGATGAACACACGAGCGATGACAGCCAGCGGATACGATGTCGTAAACGCGATGATGACCTGGCCTAGCGCCATGATCAGTGCGCCCACGACCATCGTTTTCTTGGCGCCGACGCGGTCAATGATGATGCCCGTCGGAATCTGCGCCAGGGCGTAGACGCCAACCTGCACGGCGGTGAACAGCGCGAGTTGGGAGGCGTTGATATGGAAGCGATCGAGCGCCTCGACGCCAGCGACACCCATGGAGGTGCGGCCGACGATGGCAACGATGTAGGTAATCAGCGCCGCCAGCCAGACGGCAATCGCGCGGCCAGTGACGTGCTCGCGCGGGTCCTTTGCCACCGCTGTGGCGGGCTGATCTGTTGATGAAATCTGATCTTTACCGTTACGCTGCTTTACCACTCGCCACATTGTAGACCCCATCAACCAACCGGCCTGAAGAGGGGTCGCACCGGGGCCTAGATGGCCCCGATCATGCCTGCGGCAAACTACCTTTGTGCCTTAGCCAGAACTTCCTTCACGAAGTCCGCGACCACCAGCCGTGAGACCTTGAAATCAATTACGGCAACGGAAGCCTCATCGGAGTTGGAAACGTCATGGAAGTAGGCGTCGAGTTGGGCAAAGTCCTCAGGTTCGCCGACACTGAAACCGTGAGCGCCATAGGCACGTCCGACTGCGGCGAAGTCGTAGTCGGCAATCTCCATGGACGAGGTGTCCAACCCGACATCGCCAAACTGGTGCAGCTCCGCGCCATAGGCAGCATCGTTAATGAACACCACGCAACCGCCACGACCACGCCGCAGCTGCTCAATCGCCGCAGGTAAATCCGCAATACCCATCGTGCCGCCACCGTCACCGGCGACTAGCACGCAATAGTCCTTGGGGCGTGCCGCCGCGAGGCCGACAAGTGACCCCATGCCCAAACCAATTGACTGAATCGCCGTGCCCACAATCACTTGCTGCTGCGGACCAGGCACATCAAGATATTTCGGAACCCACCCCAGGAAATGGCCACCGTCAGTACACACAGCGCGCTGATTGGGCAGGATACGATTCAGATACTGCAGGCACGCCCGCGGATCCAACCGGCCATCCGCGCACGTCAGCGACTCGACCTCCGCTGTCGTCGGCAGTGTCTTCAACTCCGCACGCCATGTGCTTGACGACGCCCCCCGGGACTTCTCCAGCTGCTCTGCCAGTACGGGCAGAAGTTCCTCCAACTTAGCCAATAGCGGTGTCACCGACGGCTGAGCAGCGGGATGGGGCTCGTCGACAACCTGGATAATCTTCGCGTCCGGTGCAAACATGTTGCCGCCACGGTTTTGGAAAGCGTTGAAGCTTGCTCCCAGGAACAGCACCACATCGGCCTGTCGAGCTAGCTCCACCTGCCACGCGTGCGCAAAACCGCCCACGGTGCCAATCTGCCACGGACTGGAAAGCACATGACGAGCCATCGCTGAGTGCATAAACAGTGCCCCCGCACCGTCCCCGATGCGGCGAACTAGATCTGCGGTACCAGAGAGCAACACACCTCTACCAGCAATAATGAGTGGGCGACGGGCAGTTTGCAGTTCCTCGGCCAGCGACGCGACAGTTGACTCCAACCATTCTGGTCGGCCGGTGTGCAGATGCTCCTGATTAGTCGACTGTGTTTCAGACGCAGATGCCGTAATCGGTGCTTCTTGGATGTCATAGGGGAGCAGCAGCACGACAGGCTGCCGAGAACTCAGTGCGTGCTGGACCGCAAAGTTTGCGTCGTCAAGCGCGGACTCGGGAGTAACGGTGCGATGACAGACGTCGAGGGCGTCGAGGAGCGCCGCCTGATTAAGGTCAAAGGGACGTGGGCGTTCCGGGTGCGTGCCGACGACAAAAATTAGCGGAATACGGGCTACTCGAGCCTCGGCCAGAGTGGTTAGCGCATTGGTAAATCCTGCGCCGCAAGTGGCGGTCGCGATGGCAAGCCCTCCACCTGCACGGTGGAATGCATCGGCGGCCCCGACAGCAGCCGATTCGTGTCGGACGGAGGAGTAGCCGAATCCCGATTCAGTAAGGGCTGACGTGAAGTGGGAGTTCGCGTTGCCGATGAGACCGAAGCAGTGGTCGCAGTGCTGGGCCAGTGTGTCGGCCAGCGCCCGCGAGACCGTGGTTGTCTTTTGGGAACCTTCCTGCGGGGAAGATGCGGGCGCGTGGGGCATAGGACGGCTATTAACTCGAGTGAAACTCATGTGAACAATTGTGAGGTAATCACGGGGGTAATAACAGCCCTATAGCCCAAGATAATGCCGTTTGCCCTTAAAAAAGAGGGCACTATTCCACATCGCTGCTGCGCGGATGGGGGGGGGAGGTTGGGCTATGCCCGGTTTTAAGCCACGTTGTCGTCGATGAACTTCTTCACCACATCGACATCATTCGGCAGCTCGGTAACGCGGCGCGGGGCATTCATGATGTCCGCGAAACGCTCCGGGCAGTCCGGCTCGCGTCCGGTGGCCTCCAGGATGGTCTCGGAGAACTTTACCGGCAGAGCGGTCTCCAGGCAGACAATTGGGGTGGATACCTGGTCTACCAGGCCACGGGCGACGTGGATACCGTCAGCGGTGTGCGGATCGACCATGACCTCTAGGCGCTCCCAGCAGTCCTTGATGGTCTCGACGCGGTCAGCGTGAGTCGAGCGACCGGAGAGGAAACCGTACTGGGCAGAAGCCTCTGGGAAGATCGGATCAGCAGTAAGAGAGAAGCCGCCCTCCTTGACCTTGACACCAAAGAGGTCTGCAGTGCGCTCAGCATCGCGCCCCAGCAGATCGAAGATGAAACGCTCGAAGTTAGACGCGCGGGAGATATCCATCGATGGGGAAGAGGTAGCCTGCGTCTCCGCAGCGCTCCGCACGCGGTAGGCACCCGTGCGGAAGAACTCATCCAAGACATCGTTTTCATTGGTAGCCACAATTAGGCGGTCAATTGGCACACCCATCTGGCGCGCAATATGGCCGGCGCAAATATCACCGAAGTTGCCGGTCGGCACACTGAAGCTGACCTTCTGCGCGTTGTTCGCCTCAGCACCGTTGCCGCCAGTGACACGAATCCACGAGGAGACGTAGTACACGATCTGAGCCATCAGGCGAGCCCAGTTAATCGAGTTGACTGCACCAATGTGGCGGCTGGCCTTGTAATCCAAGTCACCGGAGACGGCCTTAACGATGTCCTGGCAATCGTCGAAGACACCGTCGAGGGCGACGTTGTGAATGTTGGCATCCTGCAGACCAAACATCTGAGCCTGCTGGAAGGCGGTCATTCGACCAGCCGGAGTTAGCATGAACACGCTGATTCCCTCACGGCCGCGCATTGCATACTCGGCCGAGGAACCCGTGTCACCAGAGGTGGCGCCGAGGATGTTCAGGGTCTCGCCACGACGAGCCAGCTCATACTCGAAGAACTCACCGAGCAGCTGCATCGCCATATCCTTGAATGCCGCTGTGGGGCCCATGGACAAGTGACCGATGTAGAGCTGATCTTCCAGCTTCGTCACCGGCACAATATCCGGATCGGAGAACTTCGGGTAGGTGTACGCCCGTGCACAGATACCGCGCAAATCCTCCAGTGGAATGTCGTCCACAAAAAGGCTGACGACCTCTGCAGCCAAGGCTGCGTAACCGTCGTCGACAAGCACGGAGCGCCAACGCGTCAAAGTGGCATCGTCAACCTGTGGGTACTCGACCGGCAGGTAGAGGCCACCGTCGTTAGCGAGACCTCCCAGGAGAATGTCTGAGAACTTGTGCGGCGTGCGCTCTGGGTCGCGAGTCGAAATGAAGTCCAAGGCGGGCCCCTTACATGTATGCCAACACCCGCCGCATCGGCCCATAAGAAGGCCTTTTGAAAGATTGCGACGGGGTTGACCGGTGGATGTTTTCTTTAATTTTTACATATGCACCGAAGCCAGTTAGGCCTCGGTTGTGGAAGATGCGGAATTGGCCTCTTCAGCGTCGAAGCTGAGCTCTTCGGAACGGTCGATGACATCATCCTTGGCAAAGCGGTTAACAATCATGGCAATTGCACCGTCTCCAGTGACATTACATGCGGTACCGAAGGAGTCGATGGCGATGTAGGCGGCAATCATCAAAGCGACCTGCTCCTGATCGAAGCCCAGCATGGACTGCAGCACTCCGACCGCGGCCATAATTGCGCCACCTGGAACGCCCGGAGCCGCGATCATGGTGATACCCAAAGTGAGAATGAAGCCGATGGCCATGCCCGGCGAAAGCGGCTTGTCCGCCATGAACATCACGGCAAATGCGAACAGCGTGATTTTCATCATCGAACCGGCCAGGTGGATGGTTGCGCACAGCGGCACGGTAAAGCCTGCGACCTTCTCCGAGACACCATTCTTCAGCGCGGCCTTGTAAGTCACCGGAATGGTAGCGGCCGAGGAGGAGGTACCGAGTGCGGTGGCGTAAGCCGGCAGCATGTTCTTCAGGGACGTCCACGGGCTGCGGCCAGCGATGGCGCCAGCGATGGAGAACTGGATTGCCAACAGGAGCACGGTGCCGATGACTGCCAGCAGCAGCACCTTGAAGAACATCGACAGCGTCGTGGTCAGGTTGCCGTTCATGCCCATAGACAGGAACATGCCGAAGATGTAAATCGGCAGCAGTGGGATGATAAATGCCGAGATGATCTTCATAATCACGTCGCGCAGCTGCGTCGCACCGCGGTAGAGCGAGTCCGACTTCACGGTGGTCATCGCCACACCGACCGTGAAAGCCAGCAGCAGGGCGGTCATGACGTCAAACGGTGGTGGCATCTCTACATTGAAGAAGCTCTCCAGCGCGCCCTCATCAATATCCACCGATGTGCCGGCCTGATCAGCGCCGAGCAGCCAAGGGTAGAGCCCCTGGGTGGCGGCGTAGGCCAATAGACCCGAAAACACCGTCGAGCCGTAGGCGATAGCAGTGGTAATACCCAGCCACTTTCCGGCGCCGCGGCCCAGGCTAGCAATCGCCGGCGTGATGAGGGCAAAAATCAGCACCGGGATAAAGAAGCCCAGGAAGTTACCAAAGAGGCCATTGAAAGTGACAAAAATTCGAGCCAGCCAGTCCGGGAAGAAAAAGCTGCAGACAATGCCCAGAATAATCGCGACAATAACGCGGAAAAGGAGCGTTTGCGTAAAACGCATTCGGGTACTCATAGTCAATCCTTGTTCGGATGGAATTTACTTCTCTAGCGTGCGGTATTTACGTTATGCAACGCAAATAACCGGGTGTGGTTTTACGCCTTTTCGGCTACCTCTTCTGCAACGGTCTCGTCGGCAAGCACACTCGCCGGGCGATTTGCGCGCTGCTTTCGCGTGACGACGTCAATTGCGTATCCGATCACCGTCGCTGCCAGAGTCGGCAGGAACCATCCGAACTCGATGGTCTGACCAGGTACGAGACTGAGGAAGTCCGCCAAAGCAGAACCACCGACACCCAAACCGGAGAGTACTGAGATACCCGACCAGATGGTGGCAACCCAGACGCCCAGGCGGTAGGTGTAATGCAGCTTGAAGGAGTAGGAAATGACCGGGTCGAGAAGAGTCAGTGCAATCAGAGTGATAGCCGGCGGGTAAATAAAGGTGATGATCGGCGCGGCAATCGCCAGTACCTGAGACAGCCCCTGTGTTGCCATTACGAAGGACATGACCGTGAAGATAATGGCCCAGGCCTTGTAACTGATGCCCGGAAGCAGCAGGTTGAAGAACTCACTGGTGGCGGCAATTAGGCCGACAGCCGTGGTCATACATGCGAGCAGAACGATGAGGCCGAAGACAATCTGTCCGACCTGGCCCATGGCCAGCTTGGAAGCCTCTGCGAGAATGCCCGAGCCGTTATCGAAGGAGGCGGCATTCGGCAGCACCTGGCCGACATAGCCCAGACCCAAGTAGATGATGGCGAGCAAAATGCCGGCGAACAGTCCTGCGGTCATTGTGCCGCGAACCATGCGCTTGCCTTCTGGGACACCGCTGACGCGCAGGGCGGAAATCACAATAATGCCGAATGCCAGGCCGGCGATGGAGTCCATGGTGAGGTAGCCCTCGACCAGGCCGGAGGCAAATGGGGTAGAGGAGTACTTCTCAATTGGCGCAGCCGGAGCGGCATCGAATTTGAATGCCGACATTCCAACCAATACAACCAAGAGAATCAGCAAAGCCGGGGTGAGAATCTTGCCCAGTTTGGACACAATTTCATTCGGATTCCACGCAAGTGCTAAGGCGATACCGAAGAAAACAAAGTAGAAGGCCGCAGCGACGGCCAGTGAATCACTGCCGAAAATCGGCTGGACACCGGTTTCGTACGACACGGCACCGGTACGCGGCAGAGCGTAGAAAGCACCGATGGAAAGGTATGCGATTACCGGGAAGCCCAAGGAAAAGATGCGGCCCGCGCGGAACGCTAGGTCACGCAGGTTGTTGCCTGAAATGGCGATGGCGATGATGGCCAGAACTGGCAACGCCACACCGGTGAGCAGGAAGCCGGTGATTGAGGGGCCAAAATTGGTACCGGAATCCACTCCGAGCTTCGGCGGGAAGATGAGGTTGCCCGCGCCGAAGAACATCGAAAACAGCATGAGAGCTGTAACAACGATAATGGAAGCGAAAGACTTCGGGGACTCCACTCCGCTCGACTTGGTCATGAGAATTGTGTTCTTTCTAAATTAGTGTCGCCCGTAAGGTCAAGGGCGATGCTGCAAGCTGCTGTGGCGATGCCATTGTTGCCGGTGCTGCGGTGGCGCAAACGCCCGTTACAACAGCGCAATTGCAGTTCGTGTGCCCATGTAGATGAAAGGCCACGATGTCGAAAACTGACACTCTTAATGTGAAATTGTGAATTTTCACGGGCTGGGTGGAGCCTGATGCGTGAATTAAGTTGCGGCTTGTATGAGCCGTCTTTATTGGAATTATTAAGGGGCTTCGACGGCGTTGGTGGTGCCGACGAAGGCACTCTATTTATCCTAATGGGGCGTTCGAGAGAGAGAAAATCAAGAAATTTCCCAGAAAATTTGCTGCCTGTGATGGGGCAGCGAACATAAGAGAAAGAGCCTGGCGCACACGTTTACGCTGACAGCGTGTGTACGCCAGGCTTAGTGCTAATTCCGTCGCTCTACAGCAGATCCTTCACCTTCGGATCCACCAGCGCGGTCACTGCGGCCTTCGCATCGGCCGCAGTTTCGGCATCGACAGCGTATGCTGCCATCTGCTGGCAGGTAGCGCGGTCGTGGAGGCGGAGAGCGGCGCGGACGGCCGGCACCTTCTTGGAAGCCATGGACAGCGAGCTCACGCCGAGGCCCACCAGGACCAGTGCCAGCAGCGGGTCACCGCCGGCTTCACCGCAGACACTAATGGGCTTGCCGGTAGCATTGCCGCCCTTGCATGCGGACTTAATCATTTGCAGCACAGCCGGCTGCCATGGCGATAGGAGATCCGCCAGAGCCCCCTGCATACGGTCGGCCGCCATAGTGTACTGCGACAAGTCGTTAGTACCAATGGAGGCAAAGTCCACAATGGACAGCAGCTGCTTCGCGCGAATTGCTGCTGCGGGGACCTCAATCATGATGCCGACCTTCGGCAGGCCACGCTCCCGTGCCTTGTCTGCAAACCACTTTGTTTCTTCGACCGTTGCGATCATCGGAGCCATAACCCGCAGGTCAGCCTTACGGCCGGTGGCGTCAAACGCAGCGGCGAGTGCATCCAGCTGCGTATCCAGCAAATCTTCCCGAGCCTGCGACAGGCGCAGTCCGCGGCGACCCAGCGCCGGGTTTTCTTCCTCGCCTAGGTCGGCAAAGCTCAGCGGCTTATCCGCACCCGCATCCAGCGTGCGCACAACCACGCGTCGCTCACCGAATGCCTTCAGCACACGAGTGTAGGTTTCCGTTTGTTCCTCCAAACTCGGAGCCTTGTCGCGGTCGAGGAAAAGGAACTCAGTACGGAACAGGCCGGTGCCCTCATTATCTTGCGCTGCTGCAGACTCACCATCTTCCGCCGTACCAATGTTGGCCAGCAGATTCACGGGGTACCCATCAGCGGTCTTGCCTGCGCCCACAGACTGTGCCAGGGCTGCTTCCCGGCGTCGAGCGCGCTCTTCTAACGCGGCGACCTCATCGGCGGTCGGATTCGCAATTACCTCACCGGCGCCGCCGTCAATGGCGACGAAGGTACCGGCCTCGAGTTCCATGACGCCCTTCGCCTTAACGACGGCTGGAATGCCCAGCTGTGCTGCGAGGATAGCCGTGTGACTGGTCGGCCCGCCACCGGCGGTGGCAATGCCTACGACAAACTCGGGGTCAAGACCCACGGTTTCGGCGGGCGCGAGATCGTCGGCAAGCAGAATAGTTGGGGTGGAAACATCCGGGACGCCCGGTTTTGGCAGGCCACGCAGCTCGCAAATTGTGCGGTCGCGAACATCGTAGAGGTCGGTGACACGTTCAGCCATGTAGCCACCGAGACTGGTTAGGAGCTGCGCGTAGTCTTCAACGGCATCGTGAACGGCCTGGGTGATGCCGGAGCCTGCCTTGAGTTTCTTCACCACGGCCTTGGCGAGCGCCCTATCGGAAGCCAGTTGCGCAGTGGCCTCCAGAATCGGGCGTGCCTGCGGGCTGGAGTGCTCAGCCTGCTTCTTCAGCGACTCTGCGACGTTGGCCATCGCCGCGCGGACGCGCTCACCATCGGCGACGGGATCGGTCGACGACGGCTCTTGAGTATCAACTCCCGGGGCGGGGAGTACCTTTACTACTTCAGCGCTGGCCGTACCGGTCGAGACACCGATGCCATAGATGACAGTGTGCTGCTCGTTCATTGCTTCCGATCTCCTTTTCGGGACCTCTGCGGGGATACTCGTCGGTCGTGGTGTGCCGTGGTGTTATCCAGGAGCGTTCTAGCTGGGCTTACTCGGCATCAAGGTCGCGCTCGAGCATGGCTGCAAGCTCGTCCAGAGCTGCAGCTGCGGAGTCGTCCTCGCAGCTCAGCGTGACTTCGTCGCCGTGCTTAGCGCCGAGGGTCATGACCTCCAGGATCGAGGCGGCATCGGCCTCTTCGTCGTCAAGGGAAATGACAATGTCGTAGTCGTACTCAGCAGCAGCCTGAGTGAACAGGGAAGCCGGGCGAGCGTGCAGGCCTACGGAGGAACCGATGGTAGCGGTACGAGTAATCATGGTTGAATCCTTTCGGGTCGAATATGTGAAATTTTCTGACTCAGGCACAGTGCCTGTACACCCCACCGCTGGTGCTTGCTTAGCATCAACGTCGCGCACGCTCCGGGAAACCCTGGAGGCGGTGGGAGATACAGCCGCTGCCTGCACAATGCGTGCAATGTGCAGGGTGAGGTAGGAAACTTCGTCTTCCGTCAGCCCCGACCCCAGACGCAGTTCAATGACTGCGGAGATACGCTGTGCGCAGCGAAACGCCTCTGGGGCGGAGTCACGGATGGCCTGGCCAATAGCGGAGGAGTGATCTTTCAACTGCTCATGCTTGGCAATCCGGACGAACAAGTAGCGCAGGTGCGTGATGAAGCGCCCTACATTGACAGTCTCTGGCTCCAGCGTGATACCAAAATCACTTTCAATGATTGTGAGCAGCTGCTGCAGCACGCCCGTCATGGTGTAGGTGAAGCTCAAATCACCCGTAGAAAAACCAGCATTGACCAGGTGTAACGTAATCGCCACCGCTTCTGAGCGGGGCAATGGCGCTATACGACGGTCATTGAGGGCGCGATTGATATGCGACAAAATCGCCTGCGCCTGCGCGTATTCTTCACTATAAAGTTGGCTGACCTCCGCGAGCAGCGGGTAATCGGCTCGCTGCCCGTTAGCTGCCCTCATGATGGCGAAACCAATGTGATCGGCCAACGCCACAAGGAGGGAAGCGTTCTTCGTCATTGATTCCGGCAGGCCGGCTGCGGTTACCGCATCGGTCACAAGAGTCATGTGAGCCAGCGGAATTTCTGTGAGCATCGTGGCAATATGGTCCGGATCGCGGCCTTCTGCCGGGACGAAGATTCGGACTACTTTGCTCGAATCAACCGGCTGTCCCGGGCGAGCCTTGAACCCAATGCCGCGGCCGGTGATGATTTTTTCACCGGTCGCGTCCTTGGCCAGGACCACGTTGTTATTGAATACTCTCAGGATTTCCATGTCGGTAACCGTGAACTCCTCCATAAGTTGAGGGATTTCAGGCCGGTATGCCTTCTAGAAATCAATTATGGCTGAACTTCGATGACCATGTCGCCGGCTTGGACAGAGATGCCGGTGACCGGGGAAACCTTGGTTAGCTTCTTGGTATTGGTGATGGTCATCAGTGTCGTGGTTGGGTAACCAGCTTCCTTGACCTTGTCGAAATCGACCTCGGCAAGTACATCGCCGGCCTCGACGTGCTGCTTCTTGGAAACCTGGACATCGAAGCCTTCACCGGCCATCTTGACTGTGTCGATACCGACGTGGACGAGTACCTCTACACCGTCATCGGTCTTAATACCGAAGGCGTGACCCGTCTTTGCCACAGTCATCAACGTGCCCGATACGGGTGCGACCACGGTAGAACTGGTTGGCTTGATACCGACACCGTCACCGAGAGCACCGGAGGCAAAGACCGCGTCGCCGGCCTCGGCAAGGCTGACAACCTCACCGGCAACCGGGGCCTGCACCTGTACAGGCTTGGTATCAACGGCAGTTGCGACACCACCGGCGCCAGCTGCCGCAGCAGCCGGTGCGGCAGCCTCGGCGTTGGTACCAGCGTCACCGGAAGCCTCAGCTGGAGCCGAATCGGAGCCACTGGTGGCAGCGTGTGGGGTGGCGTCGCTGGGTTCGTCGTCAAGCTCTGCGGCGCGTGCGGCCTCGGCCTCAGCCTTCTCTTCCGGCGTGCGGTAGTCGGTGAGAATGATGGCGAACATGGCGACGAAGAATGCCACGGCGACGGAAATCAGGTAGACCCACATCGGTTTGAACACGACAGTGGTGATGAGGGAGGTGAAGACGAAGGCGTTGGTTGTCACACCACCGAACGGAGCCGACAGGATGGCGATAGTCAGACCGCCGGCGAAACAGCCGAGCAGCATGCGCGGGTAAATCCGCTTGAAGCGCAGGTGAATACCGTAGAGGGACGGCTCGGAGATACCACCGAAGAGACCGGCAGCGAGTGCACCCGTTGCAGTTTGGCGCATCTGAGTGTCGTGGTCGCGCATGGAAAGAACCAGCACACCGGCAGTTGCTCCGAAGCAGGCGAAGTTCCAGGCACCCATCGGGCCTTGGATGAAGTCGTAGCCGAGAGTCTGGATATTGACCAGCATCAGCGCATTCAGTGGCCAGTGCAGGCCAAGCGGTACGAGGAACGGGTAGAGCATCGGGATGAGAATTGCGAACACAAACGGTGCGTTCGAGTTCATCCATGCCAGGCCGGAGCCGATGCCGTTACCAAGCCAGATGCCCAGCGGGCCGATGAGGAAGGCCGTTAGCGGAATCATGATCAGCATGGAGATAAACGGCACGAAGACCATCTGCACATTCTCCGGGAAGATCTTCTTCAAACCGTGGTAGACCACTGCCAGGATGGCGACCATGATCAGCGGTACAAAGACCTGTCCGCCGTAGTCATTGAGCTGCATTGGCAGGCCGAAGATGTTGGCGGTGAAAGTTTCGGTACCGAGTTCCTCGTTGACTGTCTTGATGGTGTCCGAGAAGCGATCGGTATCCTGCAGACTCATAAACTCCGGCGTCATTAGGGCAGCCATGATGGCTGCGCCCAGCCATGGATCTACCCGCAGCTTCTTCGCTGCGTTGTAGGCGACCATGATTGGCAGGAAGTAGAAGACGCTGCGCCACATGGCATCGACGAAAATCCAGGTGGCGGACTTATCCTCAGCGCGGAAGTCGACGATGTTCAGGCCGTCGAGTACAGCCGCAATCGCGATAATCAGCGATGCACCCAACAGCACGCCCAGGATTGGGCGGAAGGAATCCGAGAGGTACTCGAAGAAATTGTCCAGCCAGGAGTACTTGCCGCGTGCCTTCGAGCGAGCTTCTGCCTTAACGTCTGCGTCGGACTTAGTGGCGACTGCGCCGGCACCCTTCATTTCCGGTAGATGCTTAATTGCCGTGTACATCGATTCGACGCCACCGCCACAGATGACCTGGTAGCGGTTATCGCCCTGGTGAACGACACCGAGTACGCCCGGCACCTTGTCAATCTTGTCCTCGTTGATCTTGGAGACATCACCGAGTTCAAAACGCAGACGCGTCGCACAGTGCGTCATGCTTGTGATGTTTCCGGGTCCACCGAGGTTTTCAACTATTGCCCTCGCGCTGGAATCTTTTGACGACCCCATCGTGACCTTCCTTCACAGTAAGCAGGGCCGTTAAACGCAAAAAGACCCGAGGCACCACAAACTGTGGGCCTCAGGTCTTGCCTCAAAAGAGTAACAACCCTGGGTTGATATCTATTAACTTCGACCCTACTCCGCTTTACATAGTTTTGACAAGGTAGTAAATCAAGCTCAAATTTCACATTTGGGGATAGCCTGGATTGCCTGTGGACAACCGCATGCAACCTATTTCGCGCTCAGTGCGGAAGCCGTAAGGTGGCAGCTATGAGGATTGGAGTTTTAGGTGTAGGAGCTGTCGGCGGCTGGTTTGGCGGTCGCCTCGTGCAAGCGGGTTATGATGTCGTCTTTCTCGCCCGCGGCGAGACCCTGACACGTCTTCGTGAGGTGGGGCTCACGCTTATCGACGAGCACGGGGAACGCAGCATTATCCCCGTCAAAGCAGCCGACAATTGGGGTGAACTCACTGCCGATGGCGTCGACGTCGATGTTGTGATTGCAGCAACCAAGGCGCTGCCGGGCAACGATCCTTTCCCGCAAGTTCCGGCTGGTGCAGCAGTGGTGACCACCCATAACTCGGTGGAAATCCCTTATTTGGCAGCGGGGCGGTTCGGTGAGGACAAGGTGTTCCCGGGTGTTATCCGCGGTTTCTTTATCCACACTGGCCCGGCAGAAGTCACCTTCCGACCAGGACCGATGAGCCTGAACATCGGCACATTCGATGACTCCACTAATGACCTGGTCGGGGCAGTTATCGAGGCATTGCACATGGCTGGGCTCGGTGGCGAACAGCTCCCGGATATCTGGGTCGATATCTGGGCAAAAGCGATGTTCGTGGCTAACCTCGGTGCCCTAGGTGCCCTGGCTGATAGTCCGATTGGTTACTTGCGTTCGGAAATGCGCGACAGCTTGACGCGGATGTTTGAAGAAACCGAGGCAGTCGGTCGAGCCTGCGGCGTTGCGCTGCCAGAGGACATCGTGTCGCGGACCTTGGCCTTTACTGATGCTCAAGGGTACGACAACACCTCGTCGATGCAGCGCGACTACACCGCGGGACTTACCAATGAGCTCGATGCCCAGATTGGCGCAATCCGCCGGATGGGGCAGAAGGCGAAAGTGGAAACGCCGACGCTGGATCTGGTGTATGGCGCTCTGGTTGGGCGTCAACACAAGCATAAGAATTAAGACCTGCGGTGCTCAGCTAAGTCAAACCGGAATTGGGGGATTGGAAAGACTGATGAAAATTGGATCGGACTACACGGAAAACAATGGGCTCATCATCGGTGAGGATGGATTGGCTCGACCGGCATGGGCTGCTCACAGTGAGCTGCTGAGAGAGTACTACGACACCGAGTGGGGGATGCCGGTGCGCGATGAGCAAGGACTATTCGAACGGCTCAGCCTGGAGGTATTTCAGGCGGGGTTGTCGTGGGAGACAGTGCTGAAGAAGCGGCCCGCGTTTCAGGAAGCCTTCGCGAACTTCGACCCCGATGCGGTTGCTGATTTCGATGACGAAGATGTCGAAAGATTGATGAATGATGAACGAATCATTCGGAATCACAGGAAGATTACCGCGGTAATCAATAACGCCGCGGCGACGATTGCTCTGCGTGAAAACGGCGGCTTAGCCGAGTTGATGTGGTCGTTTAAACCGGAGAAGTCTCCCGAGCCACGTTCAATCGAAGAGGTGCCCAGCTACTCCGAGGAGTCCAAGGCGCTTGCCAAGGCATTGAAGAAAGCTGGTTTTAAGTTCGTAGGCCCCACCACGGTCTTTGCATCAATGGCTGCCGTGGGGATTGTCGATATCAACATTGTTGGCGCACATCGGCGCGGTGCCTCTGGCGTTTTTGGCTAGGGGAAAGGGGGATTTAACTAGCTAGGGGGAAAGAAAAAGAGCGTGCCACCCGGCACGCTCAAAATCTTTCGGTTCGTGTAGAACTACTTGTTCTCGTAGGAGTCGGAGTAGTTCTGGCCGTCCTCAGAGGTCCACTTCATGGTGTCCTTAGTGAACGGCTGCTCCCAGCCGTTTTCAATCTCCGACTCCGGTGCGGTCGGCAGACCAATCTCGTTTTCCAGTGCACCGTTGGCAACCCAGGTCTCGCGAATCTTACCGATCAGCGGCTGTGCACCGTTGGTCTCCGGGGACTCAACGAAGGTGACGTTCTCGTATTCAGCGGCAACTGCGTCGCCGACCTTCTTAGCGGACTTGAACTCGCCAGCCTCAGCATCGTACGGGGAGGTGAAGGAAGAAGCTGCCTCGGTGATGGACTCAGGCAGGTCAGCCTCTGCCACATCCTCGCCAGCAGCGTCGCCCAGACCCAGACCGTTCATAGCCTCGCCGGCCTTGTCCTTAGCGCCATCAGCAGCCTCGCCAGCCTTGTCCTTAGCGCCATCAGCTGCGTCGCCGGCCTTGTCCTTAGCGCCGTCCATAGCGTCGCCAGCCTTATCAGTGGCGTCGGTTGCTACCTGGCCAGCCTGATCCTTGGCGTTGTTAGCAGCATCCTGTGCATCATCGGAAGAACATGCAGCCAGGCCGCCGAGTAGGGCGGCGGAGCCAACGATTGCGGTAGCGATACGGGTCATCTTCTTGTTCTGCATTTCAAAACCACTTTCTTGAGAGCTAACTAAGTTACCTATTCAATTATTGGCATCTTCCACTATTTGTCCGAATTAAATTCAAAGAGAAATTGACAATTCTTTTGAATATCGGACATTCGAAGATGGTGTGGCTTCAAAGCCGTACAGAAAGAACACTAGGTAATTCTGGGGCCTGTGCAAGTCAAATGGCGCGAGTCTGTGCACTCTATGCTCTATTTGTTACCGAATTTGCGTGATTGCGAAATTGGAATAGTGCTGGTGAGGGCGTTGCGAGTAACGGAAAGGTATCAATCTTATTAAGCTTGACGTTTATTGCTTATTTTCTTTCTCTGCGTGGTTGGAGCCGCGGGCATCGTCGTCAAGCGTGTACTCGCCATCTGGCAGGACGAACCAGGCTAAGAGGTAAAGAGCTAGGAATCCAGCGCCAATCTTCCAGCCAATCATCGATCCAACGCAGGGAAGGATGATGTAGACCATTCGTGTGAAAGTGATATCCCAGCCTTGGCTTTCCGCGATTCCTGCGAGGACGCCACCGAGGAGGCGGTCATTACGCGAGCGGTAAATTTTCTTGGTGGACTTTTCGGGAGCGGCGTCGCTCATTAGATAAAAACTCCAAGGTATGGCTATTTAGGCATTTTTCGGTCGACCGCGCTTATACGTAAGTTTCCTTCGGCATGATAATCCATGCTGCGAGGTAGAGAAGAAACTGCGGACCAGGCATCAGGAAAGACGCGACAAATATAACGCGCAGCAAAGTCGCATCCCAGTTGAAATACTCAGCGAATCCACCGAGCACACCTGCAACCATTTTGTTATTGGTGGAACGGGTCAGTGACTTGTTGTTCATACTTATCAAGGTTAGCCCCGATTCGTTTAGTTCGCAGTGGTGCTAGCTCTACTAAATGTGTCGACTAAAACAGCATGTCCCAGCTAAAAACACCGCTACCCCAAGACGGTTAGGTGGGGTAGCGGTGTGGGCGTCGTCAAGCGAGCTTTACGGGGCGAATGCTAGCAGTCGTAGTAGAGCTCGAACTCCTGCGTCGTCGGGCGCAGACGTGCCGGCATAATCTCCTGATCGAACTTGTAGCGGATATGCGCGTCGATGAGATCCTGTGTGAAGACATCGCCGGCGAGCAGGAACTCGTGGTCCTCCTCCAGCGCCTTCAGCGCACCCTCCAGCGAATGCGGGACGGTAGGGACGTCCTTGAGTTCCTCTGGTGGCAGCTCGTAGAGATCCTTGTCAATCGGCTTGCCAGGCTCGATACGGTTCTTGATGCCGTCGAGACCAGCCATCATTGCGGCGGTGAAAGCCAAGTACGGGTTGCCCGACGGGTCCGGAGCGCGGAACTCGATGCGCTTGGCCTTCGGGTTTGCGCCGGTAATCGGGATTCGGATGGCGGCCGAGCGGTTCTCCTGGCTGTAGACCAAGTTGACGGGAGCCTCGAATCCCGGAACCAGCCGGTGGTAGCTGTTCATCGTCGGGTTGGTGAAAGCCAGGACTGCACCGGCGTGCTTCAGGATGCCGCCAATGTAGTAGCGCGCCATGTCGGACAGGCCGCCGTAGCCATTCTCATCGTGGAATAGCGGCTTGCCATCCTTCCACAGTGACTGGTGGATGTGCATACCAGAGCCGCCATCGCCGGCCAATGGCTTCGGCATGAAGGTAGCGGACTTCTGGTTGAACTTGGCGGTGTTCTTCACCACGTACTTGAAAGTCTGCATGTCATCGGCAGCGTGCAGCAGGGTATTGAAACGATAGTTAATCTCCTGCTGACCGCCCGAGCCCATCTCGTGGTGAGAGCGCTCAACATGGAAGCCAACATCCTGCAGATGCTCGCCGATTTCGTCACGAAGATCCTGCATGTGGTCATACGGAGCAGTAGGGAAGTAGCCGCCCTTGGTACGCACCTTGTGGCCGAGGTTGCGCGATCCGTCCGGGTTTACCTTCACCCCGGAGTTCCACCAGCCCTCAACCGAATCCACCTCGTGGAATGACTTGTTTGAACTGGAGTCGTAGCGGACGGAGTCGAAGATGTAGAACTCTGCCTCAGCGCCAAAATTACAGGTATCGGCGAAGCCCAGTTCGTTCAGGTAGTTCTCGGCCTTACGGGCAATATTGCGCGGGTCGCGGCTAAATGGCTCGCGGGTGTGCGGGTCATGGACGAAGAACTTCATGTTCAGCGTCTTCGACTTACGGAACGGGTCGATGAAAGCCGTGTCCAGGTCGGGCAGCAGCATCATGTCGGAGTTATCCACCGAGGTGTAACCCGCAATGGACGATCCGTCGAAGGCGAGGCCCTCATAGGCTGAGTCCTCATCAAACTCAGATACCGGAACGGTCAGGTGCTGTTCGATGCCGGGAACGTCGGTGAACTGGACGTCTACCCAGCGAATGTCATTGTCCCGGATGAATCGTTGGATCCCTTCCGGAGTTGTCTGGTCACTGCTGGGTTTGAACTTACCCATTGGTAAAACTCGCCTACTTCGCGTCTAGCTTGTTGAGCTTACTAATCGTGTTGTCGAACTTACTGGTCACTACTACTTCAGCAGCGGAACATCCCACAGGTTCAGCTTGGTGCCGATGCCCTTTGCCAGGGCGTTGTCGTAGACATCGGTAGCCCAAGCAACGTCCTCGACCGGCATACCGCCGATGGAGTAGCAGAAGATTTCCTCGTCGTTCTGGCGTCCCGGGGCCTTACCGGAGGCGATATCGCCAATGTTGACAAGCTTCTCGGCGGGAAGAGTGCCCTCTTCCTTCATGTCCCACCAGCGGTTACCCGGAATACCGAGCAAGCGCTCATAGGTCACGTCTGGGCCGTTCTCGTTGAACCACTCTTCGTACAGGCCGGTGTAGTCAACGACGAGGTTGCAGTCGTCGGAACGCACGAAGTCGTCGTCGAGGCGTGCAGCGGCCGGCATGAGCAGCAGCGCGCCGGGCTTCAGGTACTCCTTCTTGAAGTACGGGAAACCGGACGGGCCATCGGAGGAAGTCGAGGTGCCGGCGATGAGGATGTCGGAGTCGCGGATGGCCTCTTCTTCGGTCTCGACGATACGGACCTCTTCAAGCTGTGGGAACTCGTTCTTAATCCAATCGACAGCCTTCTGAGTCGAAGCCTGGGAGCGGCCCTTGACCTTAACCTTCTTGATGCTCGGACGCTGTGACATAGCAGAGCCGAGAATGGTGCGGCTCATAACACCCGGGCCAATGATGCCAACGACCTCGGCATCTTCGACGGCCAGGTGCTTGACGCCGACACCCGGGACAGCGCCAGTGCGGTATGCCGAAAGGAGGTTTGCCGACATGACAGCCTTCGGCGCACCCGTAATTGCATCGTTGAGAATGAACAGGTGGATCGAACGTGGCAGGTCGTTCTGGCGGTTCTCGGCATTGGAGCCGTACCACTTCACACCTGCGCCGTTGAAGCGACCACCGAGGTAAGCGGGCATTGCCATGAAACGACGGTCAGGGCCATTTGCCGGCATACCCTCATGGATTGGGTTATCCGGGAAGTTGATCTGGGCACCGTGGGAGTTAGCGGAAGCGCCGGCCATCCGGTAGTCGCCGTCGGCCAGCAGAATCAGGGTTTCTTCCATGGTCTCAACACACTTGGCGAAATCCGTGACACCAGCTTCAACCATGTCAGGTTCGCTGAGGTAGAGAAAATCAATGCGAGTTGAGTTTTCTGGGTTGGCAGCGTTTTCGTTAGTCAAGAATGCTCAAATCCTTCTTAATGTTCATCGGCCACCCTATGCGGCGGCTGGGCTTAAGTTATTCCAGATGCATGCTCTCCAGAATCAATCAAAACGCCTCGGCGCGGGCTCTCGAGGCGCCATTTCCGAGGGGTATGTCGTACCACCATACGGAAAAACCACAGCGTAGGGGGCGTTTACGCAGTTTTCAGCACGCCATTTCTGCTTTACGACGGTCACAGCGACAGAGCCCAATTTCCGTCAATAAGTTGCCCGTAATAACTACTTCGACATGCACAATTGATACTTTTTGAGAACGATTACAGATGAGTGAATTATCCTCCCACGCATCAATGTTTATGAACTTTGTCACATGTCATTAAGTTGCGACACATTTCTGGTTCAACGGGCGTGATTGCCTGGCATCCTACCTTCGCAGCATGCCCCATCCGCTCTTGGTGTCCGCCCCCCCCTTGCGGTGTCCCTCGCATCCGTCCCTCGTGTTGTCCCTAGCGACACCCTCGCACTTATGGCCACTTTTCTGGCACTTATCGATGATTTTCCTTCACTCATCGACGATTTTTCATCACTTATCGACGGCTGTCCGGCACTTATGCGCACGGTATCCTCCCCACCCTGTCACTTGTCGATGCGCTGTTCACTTATGGCCACGCTATAGCGCATCGACAAGTGAATATTGCATCGATAAGACTGGGGCGGAGAGTGTGCGACTCTACTCGTGCGGGAGGTTCGGCCCTTTTTGCAGTGGTGTATGGCCCTGTTCAGGGGAGTGGCCCGCAACCGCGCACAAATTCGTGCTCACATACGCGCGCGTATGAGGGCCCAGGCACCCGCAGCCAGCATGGCCGCAACGAAAAACCGCCTGGCCACATTTACTGTGGTCAGACGGTTTTGGCTATTGACTTCAAGCAGCTAGGCGGCCACTAGGAGCAATGGGTGCTGCTTGCTGTGGCCGTCGTGAAGCGAAAACTTTAGCAGTCGTAGTACATTTCGTATTCCTGCGGAGTGGGGCGCAGGCGAACCGGCTCGATCTCGTTTTCGTACTTGTAGTCGATGTAGGTCTGGATGAGGTCCTCGGTGAAGACATCGCCCTCGAGCAGGAACTCGTGGTCATTGCGCAGGGCCTCGAGTGCGGCCTCGAGAGAGGTCGGAGCCTGCGGGATGTCGGCAGCTTCCTCCGGCGGGAGCTCGTAGAGATCCTTGTCGACCGGAGCGTGCGGCTCGATGCGGTTCTTCACGCCGTCCAGTCCGGCCATCATCATGGCAGCGAAGCCAAGGTACGGGTTGCCCGACGGGTCCGGGGCGCGGAACTCGATGCGCTTTGCCTTCGGGTTGGAGCCGGTGATCGGAATGCGAACAGCGGCAGAGCGATTGCGCTGCGAGTAGACCAGGTTGATCGGAGCCTCGAAGCCCTTGACCAGGCGGTGGTAGGAGTTCAGGGTCGGGTTGGTGAAGGCCAGTACCGCACCTGCGTGGTGCAGGATGCCGCCGATGTACCAGCGAGCGATGTCCGACAGGCCTGCATAACCGGCCTCATCGTGGAACAGTGGCTTGCCGTCCTTCCACAGCGACTGGTGAGCGTGCATGCCCGAGCCGTTGTCGCCAGCCAGCGGCTTCGGCATAAAGGTGACGGACTTGCCCTCTTCCCAGGCGGTGTTCTTGATGATGTACTTGAAGGTCTGCAGGTCGTCTGCAGCGTGCAACATCGTGTTGAACTTGTAGTTGATCTCCTGCTGACCACCGGTGCCGACCTCGTGGTGGGCGCGCTCCAGGTCGAAGCCGGCGTCAGCGAGCTTCAGGCACATCTTGTCGCGCAGGTCCTGGTAGTGGTCGTACGGAGCGGTAGGGAAGTAGCCGCCCTTCAGACGGGTCTTGTAACCCAGGTTTGCAGAGCCGTCCCGGTTCTGGTCCTTGCCGCGGTTCCACCAGCCTTCGATGGAATCAACTTCGTAGAAGCCGCGGTTGGTGTCGGTCTCGAACTTGACGTTGTCGAAGATGTAAAACTCCGCCTCAGCGCCGAAGAAGCAGGTGTCGGCGATGCCGGTAGAGATGAGGTATTCCTCCGCCTTCTTCGCGACGTTACGCGGGTCGCGGGAGAACGGCTCGAGGGTAAACGGATCGTGGACGAAGAACTTGACGTTCAGGGTCTTTGCCTTGCGGAACGGGTCAATGCGCGCGGTGCTCAGGTCGGGCAGCAGTGCCATGTCGGACTCGTCGATGGAAGTGAAACCACGAATCGAGGAACCGTCGAATGCCAGGCCTTCGGCCATCGCGTCCTCGTCAAATGCGGATGCCGGGATGGTGAAGTGCTGCTCGATGCCGGGAACATCCGTGAAGCGGACGTCGACGAACTCGACGCCCTCTTCCTTGATATACGCGACTACTTCCTCGGGAGTTTTGAAGGACATGTGCGGTCTCCTTAGTTGGCCTTGTTTAGTACGCAGTAGGGAATTCTTGCACGATGTTTCGTGCACCTGCCGCGCTGTCAAGGACTGGCCGGTTGACGCCTTCAAGCTTAACGAACCACGCATTCATTCTGGAATTAGAACCACGAATTTCTGGCATGGCGCGTGAGAAATTCGCCAATACGGAATGGGTTACGCAAATAGGGAGCGGGTTATCTGTTTATGGAAACAAGGCAATACCCTGCGCATTCATGTCACACACGCTTTACGACGCGCCTTTAGCTCCCGTGCTGATAAGAAAATGGAAAAGGCGACGCAACATCGCCCCCGGATTACCCCCGCACGCGCTGAATGGCTGTCCCAGCCCGTGATTTGATAGCCGGATTGCTGCATTAGACTATGAACCCATGGAAGAAAAGCACAGTTGGCTAGATGGCCCTCAGATTCCGGGAGAGTTCGATAATCCGGACAAGCTCTCGGACTATCCCGGCCAGGCATTGGGTCTTGCCCCCGATGGCCCAGGATCGCAAGCGACGTTGATGCGTCGCGTCGGCGGCATTCTCATTGACTGGATTATTTCCTTGATGATTGCCGACGCTTTTTCGATGTTCTTCGGCCCGAGCGAGGCGCAGATTGACCAGTTCGGGGATTCGTTTATCGCCTGGCAGTCATTCCTTGCGACCTATTCGCCAGTTGTCTTCCTCATTATTGGCACGGTGTCGGGTTGGCTGTTCGCCCGCACTCCGGGCCAGTGGATGATGAAGATGGGTGTCGCTCGCGTGGACAAGCCCGGCGAGCGAGTTGGCTTTGTTCGTGCCTTCTTCCGCAGCTTGCTTACTCTTTTCTTGCTGCCGCCAGCAATCACCGACTCGGATATGCGCGGCATGCACGACCGTGCCACTGGCACGGCCGTCATTTTGGGTTAGCGCTATAGCACCAACACGACCAGGACCTGGGCGAGAATAATCTTCATGATCATGGCCATTGGATACACCGTTGTGTATCCCATTGCCGGCAACTCGTTCTTGGCCTGGTCGTTGACGTATGAGAGCACTGCCGGGTGAGTCTGCAAGCCCGAGAGGATACCCGCAGTTTGGCCGAATGGAATCTTCAGCACACGGTGACCGACAATGAGGGTCAACAGTGCGGAGCTAAACGCGATGATGGCGGCAAGACCCAGAACTGTCAGTGATGCCGGGTCAGACAACGCAGCCTGGAATCCCTTACCGGCAGTGGTGCCGATACCTGCCAGGAACAGTGCTAGACCCATGGTGCGGAACGCCAGGTTGGCCGAGTAGGGGATAGGCCAGACCAACGGGCCAGTGCGACCGACAGCACCCAGAATCAGCGCCACAACCAGTGGACCACCAGCGGATCCCAGGGCGAGCGAGCTGCCGCCCGGAAGCGGAATCTTGATGAGACCCACCAAGACACCCAGCGTAAGCCCAAGGGTGAGGGGCAAGAGGTTGACGTCGGAAAGCTTCTTGTAGGAGTCGCCGAAGAACTTTGTTGCGTCCTTGATTTTCTCTGGCGGTGCAACTACGCGGACGCGATCACCAAGCTCTAGGCGCATGTTTGGCTCTGCGACGATGTCGTGGTCGCCGCGGCGAATACGCGTAATGATTATGCCGTCCATGCGAGTCTGAAGTTCCGCAATGGGTACACCGACCACGTCAGATGCAGAGACGAAGATGCGACGGAAGTCCAGGCGACCGTCGTGTGTCGGATCACCCGGCATAAGCTCGCCAATGTACTCGGCGGCACGAGCAATTTCTTCCTCTGTACCGACGACGGAAATAATATCGCCGACGGAGACAGTGTCACCCGGAGACGGAATGTAGAGGTGGCCCTTGTACTCAATGCGCGAAACCGTAATGTCCAAACCGAACTTCGACGGAAGGTCAGTGATGGAAGGCAGGTCGTCCTTGAGAATCTTGATGTCCCGAGTATGTAGCGGAAGCGCGGCGACACCTGCGTCAATAGCTTCCTGGTCGTGATCGACGCGGAAGACCTTCGACATAATACCGATAGAGGCAATCACTGCCAGCACGCCGATTGGGTAGGCCAGGGAGTAACCAATCACCGGCATATCGTGGGCAGCGGCCAGCTCGCCCTTATCCGAAATGAGGCTAGGAAGAGCATCGACGATTGCGGCCATAGCCGGGGTGTTGGTCAGGGCGCCTGTGAAGGCGCCTGCGCCCTCCACCGGGTCGATAGGCAAAAACTTGATCAGCAAGAAAGACTCGATAGTGACAACTGCGAGCACACCAATGCCGAACAGGTTGTGCTTGATACCGCGCGAGCGTAACGAGCTGAAGAACTCGGGGCCCGCCTCCAACCCGATGGTGTAGACGAATAATGCCAGGCCCACGATGTAAATCAACGGGGAGATTTGAATTTCCGGCTCAATAGTCGCGAGGATAAGGCCGACGAAGAGGACGGCAGCCACGCCAAGCTTGAAGCCGAAGATCTTGATCTGGCCAATTGCCAGGCCAAGAAACAAAATCACTAGAAGCGCTAAGAGTTCATTTTCAGCCAAGAGTTGCACATATCCCATGGTGGCACAACTAGCAGTAATCTTCATTAAGCATTGTTTCCAGCAAGGATACGACCTTTGCTGACAGCGTGATAAGTGAGAGCAATCACTTCAACAAGACATCAATAACTGTGTGTGAAGACATGGCTTTAGGCATCGTTTTAAAGCTTTAAAGCACAAAAAAAGGGGGCCCGAAAGCCCCTTTTTTCTGCTTCAACCTAGATTGCCCCTCGGCGGGTTGCCCGAGCAACCGACCCTGGTGAAACCTAGCTAAAACCTCTAGTGCTTCTTGCCGCGATTGGCGGCACGGCGCGCACGACGGTTCATGCCGGCCTGTGGGTTAGCGCCCTTCGGCATTGGACCCTTGGGCATGTTCGCGCGCGCATCGCGAATACGGTCCATCGACTGGATGCGCTCATTCAGAGCGTTGGCCTGATCCTTATTCAGGTTGCGCGGCAAACGCATGAGTTCGCGCTGCAGCTTCTTCGGCGGGACCTGGCCCTCGTCGCTACCAGCAATCATGTCGTAAATCGGCGCTTCGCCCGCAATGCGTGCCAGCGACTTCTTCTCACGAGCAATCATCTGCTTGACGCGGTTCGGATCACCTTCACCGACCAGCACAACACCGGCGTTACCAATAACACGGTGAACAGCATCCATGTGCTGATTAGCGACAACACCGGTCTTGACGTGCCAGACATAGCCAACGCCCTGACGCATATTGTCCAGCGTCCACGCCGCAGCGCCGGCCTGGCCTTCCGCCTCTGTGTAGAAGGACGCCTCAAGACGCTTAGAGAAGATGTACATCGCGACCATAAAGCCGATCGAGATACCAATAATCGTCAGAACCCAGGGCCAGACTCCACCAATGAGCAGACCAAGCAGTAACAGCAGGATAATTGGACCGAAGAAGCCCAGCGCCATGTAAGGCACGAGCTTGTTGTCCCGCGAGCGCTGCAGCTTAAACGCCTGCCACATCTGGCTACGAGTCTGCTTACGCTGAGCGCGCTTGGCGGCGCGGTTCGCCTTCTTCATTTCTTTCGCATCATTGGTCGCCATAATCACCAACTTTAGGGCATGCGATGTAGTTTTAGGCAATAGACCGCGCCGTAGCGCCGTTTCGCTTTACGACGGCGCTGCGGCCGTCGGCCTCTAGGAAGCCGGAATAGTCGAAGTGACTGGCGTATCCTCCGATGCGCCATAGCGGTCGAGCAGAGTCGAGGCTTCCTGAAGCGCGAGGTTGTTGTCGTTGTCGTCGGCAAGCGCGGACAGATGCGCAGGCAGTTCCTGACCGCGGTGCGCCAGTGCACGGGCGTAGAGTCGGCCAGCGCGGTAGGAAGAGCGGACCAGCGGGCCGGACATGACGCCGGCAAAGCCCATCTCTTCAGCGGTCTTGGAGAGTTTGACGAACTCCTCCGGCTTAACCCAACGTTCAATTGGATGGTGCAGTGGAGTGGGGCGGAGGTACTGAGTGATCGTCAGAATATCGCAGCCGGCATCGTGCAAATCCTGCATAGCGGAGATGATCTCGTCGTAGGATTCGCCCATGCCCAGGATGAGGTTGGACTTGGTAACTAGCCCAGCTTCGCGAGCGCGAGTGATGAGTTCCAAGGAACGCTCGTAGCGGAATGCGGGGCGGATGCGCTTGAAGATGCGCGGCACCGTTTCCAAGTTGTGGGCGAAAACCTCGGGCTTGGCGTCGAATACCTGCTGTGCTGCAGATTCGTCGCCACGGAAGTCATCGACAAGGAGCTCGACTCCGGTATTCGGGTTGAGTTCGTGGATCTGGCGGCAGGTCTTAGCGTAGAGCCAGGATGCACCGTCGGGCAGATCGTCGCGGGCGACACCGGTGATAGTGGCGTAACGAAGACCCATCTCGCGGACGGATTCCGCAACACGACGCGGCTCATCCTTATCCAATGGGTCGGGCTTGGCTGAGTTAATCTGGCAGAAGTCGCAGCGGCGGGTGCACTTATCGCCGCCGATGAGGAAGGTGGCCTCGCGGTCTTCCCAACATTCGTGAATGTTCGGGCAGCCGGCCTCCTGACAGACCGTGTGCAAAGAGGCACCCGAGACACGGTTTTTCATGTCCTTGTAGCTGGGGCCCGGACGAACCTGGTTGCGAATCCACCGGGGCTTGTTCTCGATAGGGGTCTCGGCATTTCGTGCCTCGACGCGCAGTAACTTACGTCCTTCTGGCTTAACAGTCACAGTTTCATCCTACTCTTTTGTTGATGAGTACTCGAATATGCCGGTGGTGGAGTTGTGCTTCACCCGGTGTGGCAGGTCCTTCGTGGGGTCGGGCGCGGAGCCGAAGGAATGGTCGGCAACGGTCAAACGGCCTTCCAAAGCATCTTGCAAATCTGCCAGAAGCGGCTCTGTCATCTCTGACACGCTAACATTTCGGTCAAGCTCCCGGGATAGGGTGGTCACTCCAGCATCGGAGATGCCACACGGGATGATGTAGTTGTAGAACTCCATAGAGTTGTCGCAGTTCAGACTGAGTCCGTGCATGGTTACACCATGGGTCACGCGGATTCCCAGTGCCGCAATCTTTCGGTCGCTCAGTCCGTTTGATGCGGGAACCCATACCCCCGAGCGGCCATCGATGCGGCCAGCAGCCGCGATGCCGGCTCGGCGAACGGTTTGAATGAGGGCTTCTTCCAGTCTGCGGACGTAGTCCACCACATCGACCGGCTGAGCGAGCTTGATGATGGGATACATCACAAGCTGGCCCGGGCCGTGCCAGGTGATGCGGCCACCGCGGTCGACATCGACGACCGGCAACCCATTGGTAGGACGGTCCTCCGGCTGGGTGCGCTTTCCTGCTGTGTAAAGACTCGGGTGCTCAAGCACGAGAACCTGATCTGGAATTAGGTCTTTCGCACGCTTGGCAGCAAGGTCTGCCTGTAGGTGCCAGGTCTCTTCGTAGTCGACAAGGCCGAGATGTTGAATCTCGATGTCGGAGCTTGATTCCCGAATGGATTTATCTGCGCGAGTAAAAGGTTTTCTTGGGGCAGTCATGGTGGCCTATAGGATACGCCGAAATTCTGTAGGCCTCAGATTACTTGTTACTTGGATAGCGCCAAACTTACTTGGATAGCGCCAGACGTAAAAATACCCCGGTGGTCACTAGAAAGTGACCGCCGGGGTAAAAGTGGCGTGCTTTTGTGGGCTTAGCCGAAGACGACGCGGAGGATGGAAACGGTGATTGCCGAGATACCTGCAGCGGCCGGAAGGGTAATAACCCAGGCCAAACCAATCGGCTTCATCAGGTTCCAGTTAGCGGCACGGTTAACGATACCGACACCGAGAACGGCACCAATCAGAATGTGGGTGGAGGAAACCGGCAGACCCAGCAGGGAAGCAATCATAACGACTACAGCAGCGGAAAGCTCTGCGGCAAAACCCGATGCTGGGTGGATCTCAGTCAGGCCGGATCCGACGGTCTTGATAACGAAGCGGCCGATAAACCACAGACCGGAGATGAGAGCGACACCCATGGTGGTCATGACTGCCAGCGGGACGCCGGACTCGGAAGAAATCTCGTTGGTACGGAGAACATCCAGAATTGCCACGAACGGGCCAAGCGCGTTAGCGATGTCGTTCGAGCCGTGGGAGAAAGCGAACGCAGCAGCGGTGAAGACCTGCATCCAGCTGAACAGCAGGAAGGTGGAACGATCCAAATCCTGACGCTTCAAAGTACGTGCGAAGATGTAAACGGCAAGCCACACTGCGGTGGCGATCATGCCCATAATCAGGAAGTTGTCCAGGCTGGAAAGCCCTAGGTGAAGGTTCTTCAGACCCTTGAACAGCATCATCGCGGAGATGACAATAGAGCCCAGGGCTGCTAGACCCGGAACCCAAGCTTCCAGCGCACGGTGAGCGCGGACATCATCAACCTTGGATTCGATGTGGACGAGCTTGCGGAAGTACTCAGACTCCAGGTCATCCGGAGTCCAGTCGTTGTCACGCATCGTCGTCGCGTCGCGAAGCATCGCGTTGGTGTACGAGATCTGATCGTGCTCAGGGAGCTTTTCGAAGTCGTCGCGGTGCTGCGCCTTGAGGTCCGCCTTTTCCTGGTGGATGGCCTGCAGCTGCTTGGAAGCCTTGTCGTTGTAGACGAGAATCGAGTTCTTAATGCCGCCGAACAGGAGGAACGCGACCAAACCGCCGAGGAGCGGAGAGAGGACCCAGGAAACGGCGATCTGACCAATCTGATCCCACTGGACCATGCTCCAGCCACCCTTGCCGGTGATGAAACCGACCGTCAGTGCGGCACCGACGATACCGCCGACGATGGAGTGGGTAGTGGAGACTGGCCAACCCATGCGGGTGGCAACGAGGAGCCACACTGCCGCGCCGAGAAGCGCGGACATCATGATGAAGGCGAACTCCATCGGGTCCAAACCGTGGATTGCGTTCAGGTCCACAATGCCGGAACGGACGGTGTCAGTAACCTCGCCACCAGCGAGGACGGCGCCCGAAACCTCAAAGACTGAAGCGACAACAAGCGCCTGCTTCATGCTCAGGGTACCGGCACCGACTGAAGTACCGAAGGAGTTAGCAACGTCGTTACCGCCGATGTTGAACGCCATGAAGACGGCGAACGCGATGGTAATCAGAAGGATTGCCGTATTTGCCTGCGGGCCCACAAAGTCATAAGCCCAGAAGACAAAAATCACGATGTTGATTGCGAGAAGCCCGCCGAAGAAGAGGTGCCACCACTTATCTGAGGAGCTCGATTGCTCAGATGATGTGGTCCCGGTCGACGAACTAGTATTCGCTGGAGCCGAGGACATGCTCCACCTTTCTAAGTTACGTACAGAGAGCAAAAATAGGCACGCCAAAGAAGCCTGCTGTCTAATGATTTCTTAGATTGGTAAAGGCTAATTGCTAACTAGGTGACGGCTAGGTTAACAAATAATGAATTTAATTATCGCTATCTTCAGCTCTCGTCGGTGTAGCTGAAAGCGATAGCCGGAACTGTGTGCGGGGGTGTGTGGTGTTCTCGCATTTCGGCAGGACAAAAAGTATGCGCATTTGCTACTTGCAGCTTTGCTTTCGGTTCGACCCTCCCGCTGTCTGCTAATGGCTTAACGGCGCAATAACAGCACGTTAATTCTTTGTGCTGATGGAGCCTTTGCTAGCTATGTGTGGCTACGTGAAATCTGAGCACTAGCCAAGAATAGGGGGCCTGCGCATTTGAAGGAATCGCTGATTAGGTTCAACTGCGGGACGAATGCGGCAAAAGAAATACCCGCGTCAGCCGCAAAGTGCGACTAACGCGGGCAGGGAAGAGGCAGAACCTCCTGTTAGCAAGCCAGCTAGATTCCCGCGGCGCTACTACCCCAGGAGGGGAGCAAGCTGCTTAGAGCTGCAGATCCGATTCGAAGTTAGCAACCTCGAGGCGGTCAACAACGGTCGTCATGAAGCGACCTGCATCAGCGCCGTCGATCAGGCGGTGATCGTAGGTAATTGGCAGGAAGACCATGGCGCGAATACCAATGGCATCTGCCTCATTCTCGGTGACGACTACTGCGCGCTTCTTAATCGCGCCGGTGCCGACCATTGCGGCCTGCGGCGGAACCAGAATCGGAGTGTCGGTCAGAGCGCCCTCGGAGCCGATGTTGGTAATGGTGAAGGTGCCGCCGGACAGGTCGTTCGGGGTCAGCTTGTTGTTGCGAGCGCGGTCTGCGATGTCCGCAATAGCAGCAGCCAGCTCCGGCAGGGACATATCCTGAGCGTTGTGGATGACAGGGGAGAGCAAACCACGCTCGGTATCGACAGCGATACCCAGGTTGACCTGTTCGTGGTAGGTAATCTCCTTGGTCTCTTCGTTCCAGGAAGCGTTGACGTTCGGGTGGCTGACCAGAGCCTCAACGATTGCCTTTGCAAAGAATGGCAGGAAGGTCAGCTTTGCGCCGTGCTTCTTCTCGAACTCAGCCTTCTTAGTAGCGCGCAGATCCCAGATGGCAGTCATATCGGCCTCGTGGACCTGGGTCAGCTGTGCGGAAGTCTGCAGAGACTCGAGGGTCTTGGCAGCGGTGATCTCGCGGATGCGGTTGACACGCTGGGTGGTGCCGCGCAGCTCAGCGAGCTCAGGGCGAACGCCCTTGGTGGACCAGTTGGAGCCGGACTCAGCAGTAGCCTCCTGGCCGCCCTCGGCAGCGCGCAGAACATCCTGCTTACGAATGCGGCCGCCGATTCCAGAGCCCTCGACCTTAGTCAGGTCAACGCCGTGCTTGTCAGCCAGCTTGCGGACCAGCGGGGTGACGTAAGGAACGTCCTTGTTAGCGGAAGGCTTGGATTCAGCCTTCGGAGCCTCAGCCTTCGGAGTCTCCTTCTTCGGCTCTTCCTTCTTTGGCTCCGGCTTGGACTCTGCCTTTGGAGCTTCCTTCTTTGGCTCCGGCTTGGACTCTGCCTTTGGAGCTTCCTTCTTCGGTACAGCCTTCTTTGGCTGGCCACTGCCAACGCGAGCGATGACCTCGCCGACGTCAACGGTGTCGTCTTCGTCGTAGAGGACCTCGAGCAGGGTGCCTGCGACCGGGGAAGGAATTTCGGTGTCGACCTTGTCGGTGGAAACCTCGAGCAGTGGCTCGTCGACCTCGACGGTGTCGCCGACCTTCTTCAGCCAGGTGGTGATGGTGCCTTCGGTGACGGATTCGCCGAGCTCCGGCATCTCAACGTCAGTTGCGTCGCCAGCGTCAACGTCGGTGGAGTCTTCCTCAGTCTCCTCGTTAGCCTTTACTGGCTCCTCGTCCTTCTCGACTGTGGCAGATGCCTCCTCGGCCTCTTCCTTGGCGGCTGGAGCAGCGTCTGCATCGCCAACGCGAGCGATGACCTCGCCGACGTCAACGGTGTCGTCTTCGTCGTAGAGGACCTCGAGCAGGGTGCCTGCGACCGGGGAAGGAATTTCGGTGTCGACCTTGTCGGTGGAAACCTCGAGCAACGGCTCGTCGACCTCGACGGTGTCGCCGACCTTCTTCAGCCAGGTGGTGATGGTTCCTTCGGTGACGGACTCGCCGAGCTCCGGCATCTCAACATCAGTAGCGGAACCGGAGGCAGCCTTCGGTGCTTCCTTCTTTGGCTCTTCAGCGTCTTCCTTCGGAGCCTCTTCCTCGGTCTCCTCAGTGGAATCGTCAGCGCCTTCCGGCTCTTCGCCCGGCTCGCCGACCTTTGCGATGACCTCGCCAACATCGACGGTGTCGTCTTCTTCAAAGAGAATCTCGGTGAGAACACCGGCGACCGGAGATGGAATTTCGGTGTCGACCTTGTCGGTGGAAACCTCGAGCAACGGTTCGTCGACCTCGACGGTGTCGCCGACCTTCTTCAGCCAGGTGGTAATGGTGCCTTCGGTAACTGATTCACCGAGCTCCGGCATCTCAATAGAGGTCGCCATGTTTGTGCACTCCTCGAAAAGTTAAGAAATCTCGTTTTAAGACGGTTATTACAAATTAGCTTACAGGTTGAAAACTCTGCTTGCCCCGTGGGCTGCGCCCGCTTTCGACTGGTGCGTGGAATAGCTCATTCCAGCCAGGATTCCAGCCGGGCGGGGCGCAGTCGGATGACCGGCTACTTCGTTGCCAAATCCTCAATCACAGAGAACATCGTCCGAACCGGAACACCAGTGCCCCGCTTCGGGGTATAACCATACTCCCCGGTGGTGTTGAAGGCCGGACCGGCAACGTCGATGTGAACCCATTCAACATCCTCGCCAACGAATTCGCGCAGGTATGCAGCTGCAACACTCATACCGCCAAAGCGAGAGTTCGTGACATTCCGCAGGTCAGCCACCGGCGACTTCAGGGCCTCTGCTAGCTCAACTGGAATCGGCATTGCCCAACCATTTTCACCAATGCTCTGAGACAGCTCTGCAACACGGTCACGGAACTCGTCGTTACCCAGGACGCCCGGGGTGCGCTCGCCAAGAGCGACCAGCTGCGCACCGGTCAGGGTAGCGGTGTCAATCAGGTGAGTCGGCTTGTCTTCGCAGGCGCGGACAATGGCGTCTGCGAGTACGAGGCGGCCCTCAGCGTCGGTATTCAGAATCTCAATGGTCTTACCGCCGTACTGCGTAATGACGTCGCCCGGACGGTACGCCTTACCACCCGGCATGTTCTCCGCCATTGGAACAGTTGCGGTCACCGGGGTGGATACACCTAGGCGAGCAGCCAGGACGACTGTGGCAATAACAGCCGCAGCGCCGCCCATATCGGAGATCATGTTCTCCATGCTGGCGCCCGGCTTCAGCGAAATACCGCCAGTATCAAAGGTGATGCCCTTACCGACCAGGCCCAGCGAATTCTCTGCCGACTCATCGCCCTTCCAGATCAGGCGCACCAGGCGCGGCCCGCGCGAGGATCCACCACCCACGGCATTGAGGCCTCCGAAACCGCCGGCGCGCAGAGCGTCGTCGTCAAGCACCTCGACCTCGAGCCCCGCGTCACGGCCCAGCGCTGCAGCAGCGTCAGCAAACGTCTCGGGGTAGAGGTGCGACGATGCTGTATTGACGAAGTCACGCGCGGTGGCAACGGCATCTACAATTGCCGAAGCGCGCTTTACGACGTCGTCATCAGCGCCCAACACAACCACCTTCTGGGTGGCCTCGTTGCTTTCTTCGGTGCTCTTCTGACCGGAGTAAGCGTAAGCGCCCAGCGCAAAGCCCTCGGCTGCAGCCTGCGGATCGATGGCGCCGAGAGTGTTAAAGACCACCTTGGCCTTGGTCATACGGCGGGCAGCGGCGCCGCAGGCACGGCGGATGTCTTCCGCATCCAGGTCCTCAGAACCCACGCCAACGCCCGTGACACTGTCGACATCCAGGCCAGCAGGAGCCGGGATGGTGGTCACGGACTCGGCCTTAGCGCTGGCGGAGACTGCCTCAAAGGAGGCGAGCAGCTGCTCTGCAACCGAACCGATGGCCTCGGGTGCGACCAGCTCGAGACCATCCTCGCCGTCGATAAGCGCGACGAGAACCGCGTCGGCGTCCGCGGGCAGAGACTTGTCGGCAGCGATGACCACGCGAGTGCCGATAGCCGGCAGGTAGTTGGACAAAACTGCGGCGTTACGAGAAGCGCCGAGCTGTGCCGAATCATTGTTAGCGGGGACTGACATGTAGTTGCATCTCCTTGTAGTCGTACTATGTGGTACACCACCGTATCCCTATTTGCCGGTTCGTGTCCTTCACCCCTGGACAGCGGACTGACGAGCCAGCGCCACGACTATTGGAATGTACCCGCGCCTAGTGCCCGCGACGCTGACATTGCCCTGACTAACACGGTCTTTCGGGGGCGAGTATTGATACGACTCGATCCTCGACGGTTTAGGATGAAAGACATGTCTGCTTTGGAATTTGCAATCGAACGTAACCCGAATCCACTCTCTGATGCCGAGCGTGAGGAGATTCTGGGCAACCCTGGTTTTGGTAAGCACTTCACCGACCACATGGTCCGAATTGACTGGACTGCAGACAAGGGCTGGCATGACGCCAAGCTGCAGGCATACGGTTCGATTGAAATGCAGCCGTCTTCTTCGGTCCTGCATTACGGGCAGTCGATTTTTGAGGGCCTGAAGGCGTATCGCATGCCGGATGGTTCCATTGTTACTTTCCGCCCGGAGCAGAACGCCCGTCGCTTCCAGCGCTCCGCTGACCGCATTGCAATGCCGCAGCTGCCGGAGGAGACCTTCCTCGAGGCAATCCGCCTGCTGGTTGAAGCCGATGCAGCATGGGTGCCGCCAGCTGGTGGCGAAGAATCCCTGTACCTGCGTCCAATCATGTTCTCCACCGAGAGCACCCTGGGCGTGCACCCGTCGAACTCTTACACCTTCCTGCTCATCGCTTCACCTGCCGGCGCGTACTTCTCCGGTGGCATTAACCCGGTGACCGTGTGGATCTCCCACGAGTACGTGCGTGCCGCGCCGGGCGGCACCGGTGCTGCGAAGTTCGCAGGTAACTACGCAGCTTCGCTGGCGGCTCAGCAGCAGGCAGAGGAAAAGGGCTGCGACCAGGTTGTGTGGCTGGACGCTGTCGAGCGCAAGTACATCGAGGAGATGGGCGGCATGAACCTGGCGTTCATCTACCCGGATGAGAATGCTGACGCTGGTGTTCGGCTGGTGACTCCAGAGCTGTCTGGTTCGCTGCTGCCGGGCATTACTCGGGCATCGCTGCTGCAGGCTGCTCAGGATCTGGGCATGAATGTCGAGGAGCGTCGCATTTCCACCGAGGAGTGGAAGGATGATGCCACTTCCGGTGTCATGAGCGAGGCGTTCGCCTGCGGTACCGCTGCAGTCATCACCCCGGTCGGTTTTGTGAAGTCCGCTGAGGGCGAGTTCGAGATCAACGGTGGCGAGACCGGCGAGTGGACCATGAAGCTGCGCGAGCGCCTGACCGGTATCCAGCACGGCGAGGTTGAGGACACCCACGGTTGGATTTACAAGCTCGTTGAGGCTTAGTTTCGGCGTAGGTTGGCAAAGAATAATTTAATAGTGGTTACGAGAATTAGTACTTTCGCAGCCCCTGTTCAGTATTCGCTGTTCAGGGGCTGCGTTTTTGCTTTGCTGGCTCCCCAACGGCTGTGCGATTTTCTCATGGTTCATGAATTGTTCAGGCGGCATTTGTTTAGCCGTTAAAAACACCTCTAGCGTGACCGGGGTCACTGTGAAAAACTACCAACACGATTGATTTTTGTAGTTGGGAAAACAGTTTGAGGCGCTGTGATGGTGGTAGTTCAAGACTTTTTTAAAGATAGTTTTTCGTCAAGTAGTTCAAAGCGCCTAAGGGTAACCATCGTTGTCACTCTGTTGTTGGCTGCGTGGACGATTGGGTTTAGTGCGATTCCGGCTCCGGTGGCGGCAGCCCAAGATTCGCCTTCGCCGTCCGGGGTGGAACAGCCCGCTCCTACGGGCGAAGGGGGTACGGGCGAAGCAAAAGCAGAGCTAATCATGGATCTGTCTGGTTCGATGCTTGCCGACGACGCCGGAGGCACCCGCCTCGATGCGGCAAAGCGCGCATCCACGGAGCTGATTGACTCCCTCCCGGATGATGCGCTGCTTGGCATGCTGGTTTATGGCCAGCGCGAATCCAGTGATGAATCCAACCGCGAACGTGGTTGCCAGGACATCGAGGTGCTGTCGCCTGTCCAAAAGGTCGACAAAGAAGGCCTGAAGAGCAGGATTGCCGGGTTGGAAGCTCAGGGCTATACGCCGATCGGCAATGCACTGCGTAAGGCGGCTGATGAGCTTGGCCCAGACGGTGAGCGGTCAATTATTTTGGTCTCTGACGGTATCGACACCTGCGCGCCGCCACCGGTGTGTGAGGTTGCGAAGGAACTGGCAGGGCAGGGTGTTGGCCTGACGATTCACACAGTGGGCTTCAAGGTCGATGAAGAAGCTCGCGCTGAGCTGGAGTGTGTTGCGCAGGTATCCGGTGGACAGAGCATGACTGCGGACGATGCTACCCAGCTTGCAGACCACATGAAGTTCTTGACTCAGCGGTCAGTGCAGGGCTACGAAACCACGGGTACTCCTTTCGAGTTCTCCGAGACTAAGGAAGGCGCGAAATGGCTCGGCGAGGGCAAGTACCAGACGACGCTGGTGCCAGAGGTTGCCCAGCACGATCGCACCCCGCTCTACTACCGAATCGCAGTGCCGAAGGGACACAACGCGATTGTTACCTCAAAGGTGTTAGCGAATATCGATGCTGAGGGTAAAGGCCAGCAGGATGTCCGAACTGAAGTTGACGAAATCATCAATGAAACTGGCGGAAAATGCCAGGACGACGGTCGTATGGGGTCGCTGACTGGCGCCGAAGCTAGTGCCGATTCGTGGACTCCAACTTCGGCTGATGCAAGCATTCTTGCATGGGATAGTGACCGCATCGAATCCAGTTGCGATCAAACCAAGTGGCTCGTCGCAAATAACGTGTGGGTCTATGACGGTGATTCAGTAGCGGACTATCGTGATGAACCGGTGAAGGTCGAGGTTAGCGTCCAGTTTGAGCCAGTCCTGAAGAAGCAGGATGCTGGCAAGCTAAATGAGGGGCGGTCTTCTTCGACCGGCGACAAAGCCTACAAAAAGGCCACTTTTGGAGAGGCCAAGCCCGTAAACGGTGGCAATAACGCAGCCCAAGCGCCGGAAGTTAAATCTGGGGATACCATCTCTGACACAATCGTGCCCGGTGAACAGAAGTTCTACAAGATCCCTGTCGAGTGGGGTCAGCGACCAGTGATTGCTGCCCGCACTGGAAATTCGGAGCGCGATAATGCCGATTCCATGGGAGTTGCCCTGCTGAATCCGTTCGAGGTTTCCGTTGCGGATGGAACAATGCACTTTTATCAGGATTCCGAGGACCTGAACTTGTCAACAGATCGTCCGGTCGAATACAACAACCGAGAATCTAATGTTGGAGGACGACCTGTAGCCAACGCCGGCTACTACTACGCGACTGTCCGAATGGCTAACTATCGCCCGGATGAAGAGGTCAGTGGCATCGATCAGCCGTTCCAGCTCGCATTCCTCCTGGACAACAAGCCAACTAAGGGGCCTGACTGGCGACCGACTGACAAGAACGGCCCGACTCCATCCGATAAGCCGATTCTGGCCAAGGGAGAGTCGGAACAGGAAACGTCAAAGGACTCGTCAGAAGATGCGTCGAATGAATCTGACTCCTCGGATACGGATTCTCAGGCATCCGCATCCTCGTCGGACATGGAAGATGAGGGCATGAGCCCGTTGGTCATTGGCACCGTTGTAGCAGTGGTCGCCGTGTTTATCGGCATTGCCGGCGCAATCGTCTACCAGAACAAGAAGCGCAAGGAGTAGACAAACCGTAAGATCAGGAAGTTCCTGAGCAGGGGGGGGGCAGGGTGGGGAAGGCAGCAAAATTGTGTCCGCTTGGCGTATCGCTGGCGGGCACATTTTTTGCTACTTAGCCGCAAGAACTGACAACTCCAAGAATTATGGGCTGCAGATGTGAAACTGTGTGAGTTTATGACACTTTCAAGCCATTTTTCGGACGGTAGGTTCAGGCGGTGAATGCATCACCACTTTCGACCAGGAGAAGTAGTGAAGCAAACCCG